>OGRO01000269.1_pt1 | contig 52376 bp, 60 predicted proteins | sample 1553451 | NCBI WGS metagenome assembly OGRO01 (sample SAMEA2580021, study PRJEB22360) | human gut metagenome | reverse complement strand
TGGAATCCTTTTTGAATTTGATGCGCTTTCATGCCGACGCTCTGCGTCGGCTAAGAGTTGTTGATTTTTGCTACGAAACCTTCCATTATGATTCTGTTTGTCATGATATTCTCCTTTCTGATTAAGGCATGGGGCTTTTCTTAGGTTGATTATGTTCTTTCAACATAATCAAACAGTGTATAGTATCCTTCGCCTGGTACATACCATTCGGCGAGGACTTTAATGTCAAAATAAAATGGACATTTATATGTCCTAATTTCTTTGGCGGTCATATTTAAAATCATTTTTTATCCTTTCTATCTTTTGGATTAAATTGCATAACGAACCATGTATGGATGAAACTTGATTGATGGACGGTGTTTCGTGAACCGACTATCCATGCAACGGATGGGAGCATTTTTATCATCCGTTGCTGATAGTCCTCGCCTAAGTCTGTTTTGCGAGTATGTTTTATCCTCCATGAGACACATGGAATTGCATGGAATGTGGCTATTTGTGAAGGAATACTTTCCATGCCCCCTATCCTTCGCCAAGAAGTGATCGCTGTCCTATGCTCTTTATAGACAATCAGCGATTTGACTTGTCTTTCAGGTTTTATACCTGATGCTTCATTGAGCCGACGCTCTGCGTCGGCTCAATGAAGCATCCATGTTTGATGACGTGGCAACGGATGAATGAGCTTTCTTAAATGATGATCGCGCAAAGAGAGAGTATGAAGTCTATCCTCTCCCGCTTTGCGGGTCCTTCCCCTTCTTCAAGGGGAAACGTCAATGATTTCATGCACAGAGGGAAACGGTTGTGAGCTAAAAGAAAAAGCCCCTGCCCCGAAGGGCAGAGGCTGGGAATGAAAAAGAAGACCTATTTTTTTCTCAGACAACGGAAATCAAGATCGCTTCCGTTCAGAATCAGAAGAGGGGAAGGATTGACGGCATCTCCTTTGTGATAGCCGCCGACCCAATATTCAACATGAATTTCATCGGAAACGGTTATTCCGATGGCGTCGCCGGCTTCTACTTTGTCTTTCTTGTACTTGCCGGTATTGAGCCCGGAAATCACCAAGGTATCGTTTTGCACGGGGTCTGTGATGAGAACGATGTCTCGAATCGGCATTGTTCCTCTCGTATTTTTGCCTTCGATGGAAATGACTTTCATGTTTCCGGCAATCGGCGCATGAAGGAGTGTGCCTTCAGAATAGGCGATGTCCATGCCCGTATGTTTGAACTGTCCGTGAAGCTCACCGAAGGGTGAGGTAACAACGCCCGTGACGTTTGTGAGCGGGGCGCTGTCCTTGTCAGCGGCATGCCCGTTACCTGGTACAAGTAGTACTACAGTTGCAAAAGTGATGATAGCGAGTTTTTTCATGTTCATAATGTGCCTCCTGTGTTTTACTTTTTGAGTGTAATGGTGAATTTCTGCCCTGGCTGAATTTCTCCGGCGTCTTGGACATTGTATTTTCGAAGTGTTTCCCAAACGACTTCGTTGATGTTGTCGTTCGGGGTGGCAGCCTCGGCTACGCTTTGGTAGAGGGTGCCGCCCGATGGGATTTCGATTTCCACTTCGTAGGTCTCTTCCGGTCCCATGCCTTTGATGGCAACATAGCCGAGAGCGGCAATGACGGCTATGATGCTGATTGAGACGGCTATTGATTTAAGCATTTTTAACATGGTAGCTTCCTTTTGAAAATTCATGCAGATGATGGATATCTGCTCTTATCATTGTGGGATTAGATGGAAAACCCAAAGGCGGGATCTTCTTTCCATTCTATCCAGTCATTGTTTATCCTTTCTTCCCAACACTGGCGTTCTGCTTCTTCGATGTTTTTATCGTAAAGAACTTGCTGCTGATGGTCAGTAAAAAGTTCTTTAACGGTTTGTTCAAGGGCAACTTTGAATGCATGAGTCAAGTCCATAATGGCAACCTCCTACGAGAATAAATAAAGAAAAGATGCTCTTTCATGCCGACGCTCTGCGTCGGCTACTAGCCCTCTCCTTTCCCACGGGACGGCTTAGTCTTATTTAGTCTTATTTAGTCTTATTTAGTCTAAATTGGATTAAATAGGACTAAATAGGGCTTTTCATTTTCACTGCGGGAATGGCGGACCCCACAAAAAGAGCCCCTCTGGAAGAGAGGGGCTTAGGGCTAACGTTCTACGTCATGCGAATCGCCGACGAGAACGGTAGAAACAACATCGCCAACAAAGTCAATAAGACTAGACATGATAGACCTCCTGAAGGGAACCAAAAAGAAAAAAGATGCTCTTCCATGCCGCCACTCGGGGCGGTTGCGGGTCCTTTCCTTTCGTTTCCTACGGGATGGCTTAGTCTTACTTAGTCCTATTTAGTCTAAATTGGATTAAACAGGACTAAGTAAGACCAACTTAGATTCTTTCTTATGCCATTTCTGGCCCGAAGTAAGACTTTTTCTCAATCTCCATGGCTGTAGAAATTGCCGTTCTAACTTTGAGCCAGTCATAGTTGCTCATGACCGGGTATTTGAACCGCCACTTGAAGATTCCGTTGTGAAGGACTCCTGCCATCTTGGCGTCTGTATGGATCAGAGCATTATCTTCTTTTGAGGTAATGGCTCTGACTTTGAATTTAGATAGAATGTTTTCGTATTTTTCCTTTGCCCAGAGATACATGTTCTCTGCCAGGCTTTTTTCTTCGTTACGGTCTCCGTATCTGTATTTCAGGGAGATCTCTGTGTAGTAGGCGATGCACGCTTCCAATTCATCGAAAGCGTTGTACAGTTCCTCCGTTGCTTCTTTCACGACGATGAACAGGGGTTTTCTTTCAAGTTCTTTGAACGAAGTCTTGGAATCGTTATATTCGATATTTGGAAGTACGGTATACATGGTTGTTTCCTCCTTTGGAAAATTCATTTATTATTGATGCGCTTTCATGCCGACGCTCTGCGTCGGCTGTCTTGGATGGTTTTAGATCAGAGAAAAAAAGCCTCCTGGCATAGCCAGAAGGCAGCGTACCTTTATAGAAACCAGATGGTGTTGTAATGACCTTCGTATGTGACTTGCTGGCGAGAGGATCTCATATTGGCTTCTTTTGCTTTTTCATTTCTTTCAGACTTATCGCAGCGCAGTCATGGACATCGAGGTTTTCTGTTCTATCATCATTCCTATTTAGTCTAAATAGGTTTAAATAGGACTAAATAGGAATAAATAAGGCCTTACTGGTCGTGCTTCGTTATTTACTATAAAAAAGGGGGGAAGGCGCGCACGCCTTCCTCCCCCTGGAAATAACAGGCTTTTATTCATTGTGATGGAAAGAAATCACAGTTATCTCGTGTTCCGTGAGGAACAGTGGCAGGTGACCCAGCAGTGATACTGCCCGCAGGGCAGCTGCCCGTTACCGGCCATGTCCCTGTTTTCGGGGCATTCATCACATTGCCCCTCGTTTTCGGGGTTGTAGAGGAACTCACAGAGTTCCTCTTTATACTTTTCTGGGGAACGCTTATACAGGGCGCTCCAATATTCTATGTCTTTCATTTTCATTCCTCCTTGGATTTTTGAATAATGAGAATTGATCTATAGATTTATAATTGACATGTGTGTAGGCCTACGCTTGCGTAGGCTGATTCAATTACTGGCGGGAATTTATTCCTGTTTAGTCCTAATCGGTCTTAATTGGACTAAATAGGAATAAATAAGACCTTGCCGGTCGTGCTTTGTTATTTGCTATAAAAAAAGGGGAAGGCGTGCATGCCTTCCCCTTAGAAAATTCTGACTATATTTCTGCGCGTATTTTTTCCAACAAAACACCTAGGCGATTTAGGCCTCGCCCATGGGTGCGGCCCCAATAAGTATCACCCCATGTGTTATCTTCCACAATGGGGCCTTCAATGGCTTTGAGGCGTTTTCGAAGTGTGGGAACGCTGAATTTCTGCCTCAAATAGGTCTCCATGACCTTTTCTTTCACGGACTCCCAATCCGGACGGAGTGGAGTACGCCGCCCCATGCGCTTTGCTTCCTGGGGCGAAAGTTCGGAGAACGCTTTGCGTTCTTCATAAGTCATTACCTTGGCTGCCTGAAAGGCAGCTTCTACGCTTCTATAAGTGATGGAGGGGTAGTCCATATCCCTTAATCTATAGGAATAAAAATTAGATAAAAACCAGTACTCGCCTCTGAAATACATTGGGATCCTTCCTTTCTTAACTTACAGGAAAATGAATGATATGCTTTCATGCCTGCACTTGGTGCAGGCTATTTTCAGACTTTTTTCTTTGGTATTGGGTCAGTCAAAACCCCCACGGGTTCCGCGGGGGTTTTGATGTGATTTCTTATGTTCATTGAAATGTTTTTCTGAGGTTCATTTTTTCTATCCTATTTAGCCTAAATCAGACCAACTAAGAGTAAAATCGTGTGAAATCAAAAAAATCATTCTTTTGTTGAGTTCTCATATTGTATGGAATGCCACCAGTGGCCCTTTGTATCAAAACATTCGGCGATAACAGGTGTTTTTCCCTTTTCCCTCTTTTGTTAGTTCGCCGGTAGTGACCATTTTACGAAGAGCGCCTTCTACAGAGCTAAGACTTAATGCTGGGCATAGATCATGAATTTCTTGCTTGGTGAATCTTCCAATCTTTTGCTGACAAGCCATCTTCACGATTTCAAGAGCAGATCGTTTTCTTTCTATCAGGGTCATCCGATCGTCTAAATCCTTATATGCGGACAGAATGGTTCCCAAGAGATATTTCATAAAAGGAATCACATCTTCTTTTCCTTCGTGCCAGCCTTCTTGGGAGTCTCGAAGTGATTCGTAATATAAATTTTTATGAGCTGCAATTTTTGCCTCCAATGAGATGTATTTCCCTACAAAGAATCCATTTTGATACAATAGCAAAGTTGTCAGCAAACGGCTCATACGGCCATTCCCATCATTAAATGGATGAATGCAAAGAAAGTCATGAATAAAAATCGGGATAATCAGGAGCGGATCTGCTATGTAGTTCCCAATTGCCAAATTATAAGTGGCACATAAAGCGTCAAGTGCATCTGGCGTTTCATAAGGGGCGAGCGGGGTAAAAAGCGTGATGGTTTGTCCGTTTGGATAGGTAGCACTGATGTAATTTTGCACCGTTTTTGTACGTCCGGCTGCTGGGTTATTCATGTGAGTATATAAGATCTTATGTAGTTGAAGGATATAATTTCTGGTAATTGGAATGGCATCATAATTTTCATGAATTAACGATAGAACATCGCGATAACCGGCAATTTCTTGTTCATTACGGTTTCTGGGCGTCGTTTTTTCTAATGCCAGTTGCCGAAGACGGGTACTTGTTGTCATGATTCCTTCGATGGCGTTGGAGGCTTCTGTGCTTTGAATTTTTGCAATCTCAACCAATTTTTCCATTTTAGCAGGCTGTTGCTTAAAAAATAATTCCTGCTTTCCGGCTTCTTTGTAAATGGCTGCAATCAGTCCTAGTAAATCGGTATCCCATTTTCGGTTGCGCAGCCATGCATAATTAAATGTTCTCATTCTCGTATCTGCACCTTCTTTCTCTTAAATTATAGCAGAAATTAAGAGAATAGCAATTTTAGCATACTCTTTGTAGGCCTACGCTTGCGTAGGCTGATTCAATCACTGGCGGGAATTTAGCCCTGTTTAGCCCTAATTGGTCTTAATCGGACTAAATAGGAATAAATAAGACTTTGCTGGTCGTGCTTTGTTATTTGCTATAAAAGAAGGGGGAAGGCGCGCACGCCTTCCCCCCCCTAGAATTTTCTGCCAGATTTTTATTGCTTATAAAAAAAGGAGAAGGCCTTTGCCTTCTCCCTAGATTCAGTCTATTTTTAATCAGCACTTTCTTACCACCAGATGGAATTAAATTCTTCTGGTGTAATTGCCTTTATTCGGCTATTTGTAAAGTCTTTGGTATTTCTTGTCACGATGTAGTCGGCATGAATGGATTCTGCTGTAGAGCTCTGTATTGCATCTTCAAAGTCTTTCCATTTCATATGAACGGCATTTTTCAAAACTTTATCATCAAAAGATGCAAAACGAAATAGTAAACTCATTTTTTCGTAAATGTTTTCGATTTGGCTTTCATGAAGTTGTTTTCGCATAATATACATTATATTTGCATAACTTAATGTTGAAATATAACCAGTAGCTTTTCGAGTTTCACAAATTTTCCATACTAAAGCTGATGCTTTATTAAATGGAGATCTCTTCATTAACACGTCTAACAGAATATTGGTATCAATCAGTATAACCATATTTCCCTCTCAATGTTTCTTCTTTTACTTGCTCGAGCGATTCTTCTTTTAAAATTCCTGTTAAGGAATCTGTCAAATAAGAAATTGCTTGGTTCTGGGGAATGATTCTTGCAACTGGCGTACCGTTTTTGGTGATAATCAACTCTTGCCCCTGTATAACTGAATTTAAATATTTCCCAAAGTTATTTTGCATTTCTGTTGCAGTTGTTGTTAGCATGATTGGCTCCTCCTTTGTTAGCTAACTTTATTATATGCTAAATTAGCTATTTTGCCAAGTTATCTTCTCCATCTCCTTTCTTAGAAAAGGGTAAATAGACATTTCTGTTGTGCCGACGCTTGCGTCGGTTGTTTTGCTTATTGTGATGGAAAAATTTCATGTACCCCCCCCTGGCGTAGCCAGAGGGCTTGGAATGGATGAGTTTATACATATTGAACTTGGAAAATTTCAACATACTCATTTTCATTATCTGTTCGAGGAATCGCTTCTGCTTTTCTAATTAACTTTTTGAGTGGCATCTGGCCAAAAATTTGTGTCAGTTGTTCCTTTAAGACTTGGCGCGTTGTATATTCGGCTCCGCCAACTTCAGCGTTCCATTTCTGGTATAAAGGGTTAGCGTGTTCAAGGTAGCTCAAGACGATGATTTCCTCATCGTAATATCTCTTATCTCGGTCGTTTGTGACAAAATACTCGTTACCGAGCTCTTCTGCGACGTAGTATATCTCGCAGTTAGGGGCGTACTTTTCGAGGATAGTTTCCCATGTTCCGTTGATATCAGTCCATGCAGACTCATATTGTACCTGAAAATAATAAATGCCAGGTTCGTCTTGCCGGGCTGTTATTTCTTCATCCATGTACGTAATCGCTCCTCGACAAGCCAGGAGTTTATAAGAGAAACCGGCTCCTACAACAATATTTCCGAGCCAATTTTTCCCGAAATCATTTTTGACGTAATTTCTGCTTGTCCATTCCATGATTTTCTGATGAATATTTTCAATTTCGGCTTTTGGCCCTTCAATGGTCATGCTTGTGTGGCACCAGTTTGGCATTTTTGTTTCCTCCCTTAAAAAATTGATCTATAATTTAGTCCTATTTAGTCCTATTTAGTCTAAATAAGACCATATTTATGATTCATCATCTCTGCTTTAAAGATAGAAAAATTGTAAATCCTTTGATGGTGTATGCGTAGGTATCAGAAAGATAATCATTGATTGCATCAGTAATGACACTCATAGGAATTTCCACTTCATTTGGAAGCTTTGGTTTGCAGTGATTTTCTTCAATGTCTGGTTCATCAATATCCCATTCAATATCTGTTACGGTAATGCCTGAATTTTTCATTTTTCTCCTTTCTAGTCCATGTAATCATTCATAATCTGTTCCGCGATATAGACTAATTATTAGATCGCAATGCTTTTATGCCTGCACTGTGTGCAAGCTGTTTTTACTCATTATGATAGAAAGATATTACAAAAAGCCCTCTGGCGTTGCCAGAGGGCTTTTTGTATAAGTTTATACATATTGAACTTGGTAAATACAAACATATTCATTTTCATTATCTGTTCGAGGAATCGCTTCCGCTTTTTCAATTAACTTGCTGAGTGGCATCTGACCAAAAATTTTTGTCAGTTTTTCCTTTAAGAATTGGCGCGTTGTATATTCGGTTTCGCCAAATTCAGCGTTCCATTTCTGGTATAAAGGGTTAGACTGTTCAAGGTAGCTCATAATAATGATTTCGTTAGCGTAATATTTCTTATTTCGATCGTTTGTGACATAATACTCGTAACCGAGCTCTTCTGCGACGTAGTATATATCGCAGTTAGGGGCAAACTTTTCGAGGACAATTTCCAATGTTTCGTTTTTTTCAGTCCATGCAGAATCATATTGTACCTGAAAATAATAAATTCCGGGTTCGTCTTGACGGGCTGTTATTTCTTCATCCATGCTCGTAATCAATCCTTGATAACATTCCTTAATTTTCATATGAATACCTTCAATTTCTGCTTTTGGTCCTTCAATGGTCATGCTTGTGTGGCACCAGTTTGGCATTTTTGTCCCCTCCCTTAGAAAATTGATTTTATAATTTATTCCTATTTAGTCCTATTTAGTCCTATTTATTCCTATTTAGTCCAACTAAGACTAAGTAGGACTAAGCTCCCTTTCTTATTAAAAATCCTTTGACGGTGTATGCGTAGGTATCTGAAAGATAATCACTAATTGCATCGGTAATGACATTCATAGGAATTTCCACTTCATTTGGGAGATTCGGCTTGCAGCCATATTCTTCAATGTCTGCTTTATCTATATCCCATTCAATATCTGTTATGGTAATGTGGGTGCTTTTTATCTTTGGCATTTGTAATTCCTCCTTGTACATCAAAAATTTAAATTGCCTAATTTAGCCCGCCCATGGGCGGGTTGCTATTTTGGTGTTGGGATCAGGCAATCCCCACGGTTTTCCGCGGGGGTTGGTGCCTTTCCTTTTGGAATGACACATGTGCCGGTTGTTTTACTTATTGACCTGTAAAAATGTCACACAAAAAGCCTTCTGGCGTAGCCAGAGGGCTTTTGCATAATAAGTCGTGGGATTGTAGAGTTCAAGTTAAGTTTTCTAATCTATTCATCTATAATTATTTCTAGAATTATAATCCATATTAGGTTCATACTATTCGATCTTTCCTGCCGTGTCTGTCTTACTACCTTTACGTCCATAGCGATACGCATACTTGATGATGTTACCCCACAACAAGCCTTCAAATTGCTCTTTGGTCATCAGCTGCGTCATCAGGTGGATAGCTTCTGGAATACCTTTTACACGATAATGAGATGGATTGATAGCATCATCCTTCTTCGCAAGAGCATCTATCATGCTATTCGCAACATTCTCCTCTTCAGGCGAGCCAATTATTTCAAGTGGAATGATATCTTTAGTAACATCCCCAGTATAATTAAATCTACCATCTTTAGTGAAGTATTCATAAGTATTCGGGGATCTTGAATTGTCTGTCCACTTTACTACAACTGGATATGGCATGTTACCTGTAGACACCCTTGTTACAATACCGACACCAAAATGATAAGACCAAACACGATCCCCGACCTTAAATTCTTTTCTCTGATTTTTTGTACGTTCTTCCATTTTTGAATTTTTCCTTTTGCCAATCAACTAATTTGTAATTGATCTTCGTTACAATAGCAGCACGTTTCATGCAGTTACACATTCCTGCCGTAAATGGCTTTTCTTCTTTATATGGTCTGATTTCAATAGCGACTTCGTGCTGCATAGTTTCTCCTTGTATGTTTTCAATACTAGATTATCTCATTTTCTTTCTTTTTCGTGGTGTTTTGTCTGAATCCAAGCATATAAACTTAGCAGGTAGGCAGGCAGGAAAATAAGTAATGTACATATCAAATAAACTTGCCAAAAATCTTTTTCTCCCATTACACGCCATGTGAGATATAGATGAAAAAGGGTAAAAATGATACAGAGTCTGCCAAAAAAGGCTTTCCATAAATCCAGTTCCCAGTGTTTTTTCATGGATCCCCCTCTTCTATTTAGTCTTATTTAGTCTAAATAGGACTAAATAAGACTAAATTCAAAAATAAGACTTTTCCCAGGCATGCTGCAGCGTGATTCTTTTCCCGTATTCGCGGATGTAATTCTGAATGTCTTCTGCATATTTTCGGCAGTAGGTTTCAAAGGTTTCATCATCCTGATAAAACTTATCTGCTTCGTCTTTTCCGTAATCTTCGAGTACGTTGTTATGGACGTACTCTTCTACATCGATGCAGTAGCAGATGTGGCCACCAAACCATACTTTAGGATCTGCCCAGTTGTTCGGGGCAAGAATGTAGGCTTTTTTGATGAAGTAAGCGCCTTTGCTGGCTTCTTTCCATTTTTTGAATGGATCCTGGACGAGCATCTGATAGGTGCGTTTTAGATTTTTAAGGTTCATGAAACCTCCTTTCTTAATCCTAATTGGTCTTATTTAGACCAATTAGGATTAAAATAGACCAAAAATCACTTAGATTAAATCGCTTCTTTTGCCGCCTTTTCCCAAATGGTTTTTCTGCCGTATTCGATTTTCAGAATATCTTCTGTATGGATGTTACTCATGGGGATTTCAATTCTTCCGTTGTAATCTTTCTTTATGGGAAAATCTTTTGCTGTTAAGTCACTGATGGTATAGATGTTGGGTCTAAATGCTTCCCATGGAGCTGCCAGTTTATATGGGGGAATTTTCATCGTCATCGTTTTTCCCTCAATGTCAATGCTATCTTTTTTGTATGGGTAGCTTCGATTTTCGTTTGTTCCCCATACCGTGATTTTTACTTTTTTGGGCGGTTCTTTGTCTTTGAAAAAGGACTGATAGGCCTGACACATGCTTCTTGTCAGTTTTTCATCTTCCGTAGGAAGATAGGCTTTCGAAAGACTATAGACTGCTTTTGCGTTTTTTAAATAGCTCATAAATTGACCATACATCTTGGTAAAGACATGGGGAGTTTCTTTTTCGCAGGAAGTGATTGCTTTTTCAATAAACTCTCGCATCGCCTCTTCCGTTTGACCTTTCGCAATAAAGTCAATGAGAATCCGGTAAGATTCGGTGGAGTCTCTTGTGAGCATGTTTTCGATGGGCTGCAGATAAATTTTATCCGTTTTGATCTGTTCATAGAACGTTTCAAGAAGGGATACTTCGTTTTCTCCTCGTAAGTATGCCTTTTGGGCTGCATCGGTATAGTAATCGGATGCATTTTCATCGAGGGTTACTTTATCCTGGTATTTTGTGAGAAAGATTGATGGAAAGACTTTTTCAAAGACTTCATCAAATTTCGTTCTAGCGCTTTCACTTTCATAAAAGCCCATAGCCATTTCTTTGACCAGTTCTTCTTTCGGAATGCTGCATTCTCGATTTGCACTGAAGTAATCGAATACACAAATTTCTGCTGTTGGACTATAAACGGCATTATAACCAAAGTGGCCGGTTTCATGCGGATTTGCGCTCAACCAGTAGGTAGACACATTGTAGATATAGTTTAACTCCTTTACCGGGATTCTAACGTAGATCAGTTTGTCGTCTCCATACCGATCTTTCACAGTCAGTGTTGGCTCGTTGCTTTTCAGCCATTTCATGCAGATCTGGGCAAATTCTGCGCTGTCAGGGTTGTTGATTCGTTCGTTACTCATTTTTTCTCCTTATCCGACAACTAGCTGATTCATCCAAACTTCATAGAAGGCATTCATTGTTCTTGCTGCAGCATAGGTATCATTTTTGAATGCATGGATCAATTCTTTTTTTATGTTTTCTGGTTCTGTTTCAAACAGGATGTTGATGATTTTAATGCCACTGCGTATGGCTTTCCATTTCGCGTTGTAGGCATAGGTCCGAACGGTGGGAACGTCTGGATCTTCAAAATCATGGACAGTGATCAGATAGATTTTTGGGGTCAATTCAGTTCTCCTTTCTATTTAAAAATAGTCCTATTTAGTCCAATTCGGACTAAATAGGACTAAACAAGACCACATGTTATTTCTCGGTTATTTGGCTTAGACTAGATCGTTTCTTTTTCTGGTTTTTCCCAAATAGTTTTTTTGCCGTATTCAATTTTCAGGATGTCTTTTGCATGAATAGGGCTGAATGGAAGTTCAATCCGCCCTTTGTAGTCTTTTATTACTGGCACATCTTTGGATGTGAAGTTACTGATAGGACTTAAATCGTTCAGTTCGAATGCCCGACAGGGATATGCCAGTTGATCCGTGTTTACTTTCATTGTCATGATTCCTTCAACATCAATGCCAGCTTTTTCGTATCGAAAAGTTCTTTTTTCGTTTGTTCCCCTCACCGTGATTTTGATTTTTTTCGGGGGTTCTTCGTCTTTGAAAAGGGTGTTATAGGCCAGGCACATGCTTCTTGTCAGTTTTTCATCTTCCGTTGGACAATAGGCTTGCAGTGCCTCGTAGATTCCTTTTGCGTCTTTTAAAAAGTACATAAATTTCCAATATTTTTCGGTAAAGACATGGGGAGTTTCTTCTTCGCATGTAGTGAGTGCTTTTTCAATAAACTGTTTTACGGCTTCTTCTGTTTGCCCTTTTGCAATAAAGTCAATGAGAACCCGGTCAGCTCCGGTGGCGTCTGTCATGTGCAGGTTTTCGTAGATCAAGTTATCAAATTTCATTTCTTTGATTCGGTCGTAGAACAGTTTAAGAAAGGATACTTCTTTCCCCCTCTGCAGGTAGTTCGTTTTAATTTGCCAGGGATAGGCTAAATCTTTATTACCGGTTACTTTATTCCCGTATTTTGCAACAAAAATTGGCAGAAAAGTTTTTTCAAAAAGTTCATTGAATTTTTTCTGGGCTGCTATTTTTTCATAGAAGCCCAGCTCTTGTCTTTTTTCAATGGAACCATTGAACACGCAGATTTTATCTGCAGGACTATAAATACCCTTATATCTCATGAATATGTCGACAATATCAGGATTTTTGCACATGCAGTTTTCAGGAGCTGCATAGATATAATCCAGCCCTTTCAACGTGATTCTGAAGTAAGTCACGTTCTTTTCTCTGTTCCCATTTCGATCTTTCACAGTCAGTGTTGGCTCGTTGCTATTGAGCCATTTCATGCAAATTTGTGCAAACTCTGTGCTATTGTTTTTTTCGATTGGTTCGATATTCATTTGATTCTCCTTTCGTTGTGTCTGGATTCAAAATCATGGACGATGATCAGATAGATTTCATGGGGCAATCTGATTCTCCTTTCTATCGAAAATAGTCCTACTTAGTCCAAATCAGACTAAACAGGACTAAATAGGAATGTATCCTGTGGTTGGTGGTTTACTTTTATTGCTCTTCTAGGCTGTTCTTGCCAATCCACCAAATCTAGGACATATACCAATGTGCCCATATTCTGACAGTTCGGGAGCATTAAAGTTATAGACATAGACAAATGGGCATTGATCTTTCAAATCTTCTTTATCAAATTCCCATTCTTCTTCATGAGGCGATACATATAACAGGGATAGACAATCGCCAAATTCCATGTGATTCAAGATGCAGGCATAAACGATTGCTCCAGTATCTTCTTGAAATTTTTTGACTAATTCTTTTTCTTTATCATTCAGCCAATAGAGAAATCCCCCGTATTCGGATTTGTTGATGATTCCTTCTTTAAATTCGCTAATTACGTTGGAGATGATATGAAGTGCTTCCATTCTTTTCACTGCTTCTTGCATCATTTTTTCTTCTTTGCTGACTTCTTTCATTTTTATGCCTCCTATTTTTTATGTTCTTCGCTAAAGGGAAGTACAAGATCAACATAATGCATCCTGTGGCTGATCGTTTACTGTTCTATAGCCAGTGAACTTTCGATTTTGTTATCGGTGGACAAATGTTTTTTCATGATGGATTTGTCATCGCTCCATTTATTTCCTTCTTTTTTGGCGTGTTTTCTTTCGCTTTTCCGAACATGCCGAGTGCCGAACATAGAGGACATATCCGAAATAATAATGTGATCGTCAAAGAAACTCATGGGATTCCTCCTTTTCATAATAGCCATAAATGGCTCATGATGGCTGCTGCGTTGGCTCCGGTTTTTCGGTCACTGGCCGTGGTGGAAATGAAGTAACATTTTCGCGGTTGCCCTTCCCGGTATATCCGGCAGTGCTTTCTGCCTTTTTTTACGATAAAGCCAATGCATTTCAGCTGCCTGATGGTGGCTGTATTCATCTTTTTGTAGCTCTTCAATATGATTTTGAGCCGCTTTTTTATATCTTCTGTGTTTGTATGGATTTTTTTGTTGATGATCGGCATGGACCTCCTTTCTTTCTGTATTTTTCTTTTCTATCTATGATTTTTCAGCTCCTTTCTATAAAAAAATTACATGAAAAAAAGCACGGCTTCAGCCGTGCTAAAAGTTTTATGTGTATTTTTGGGGTGATTCTATTTTTCTAACCTTCAGGCAAATAAAAAGCCCTGCGGGAACCAGCCGCAAGGCATTTCATTTGGCCAGAGAATGACCATATTCGATTTCTATGCGTAGTATACTACGCTCTCATTACCATTGCAAGAATACACCTTTGTCTTGACTTCGGTTAAGAAGCCTCTATACTCTTTTTTGCTTGTCCTTTCTATCAAAAATGTTTTTCTTTCACGTTTCCTAAGACATGGATCTATAAAAAAACAGGCAGAATAGTCTGCCTGTCATTAGTTGGTTTCTTTCTCTGGTTTTGTAATCAGATATTGATCCAGGGCTTGTCTCACGACCCAGGATCTTTTTTTCTTGATCTTATCACAATATTTATCTAGCAGGGATAGATCATTCTGACTCATGGATATGGATATATTTTTATCGATGGGATATGGATTTATGCTTCGTTTTGGCATAGGATCTCCTTTCTATGACCTTCTTTTATGTATATATTATGAATTTCAGTCACTTTTTGCAATACTTTTTATTATTTTCCCGGATGAGAAATTTTCCTTCAAGGCTCTTTTCCCTTAATTCTTATACTTAGAAAGGATACTTTCTAAGTATATTGCTCTTTCTATTTTTGTTCTCTTTCTATCTCTATTCTCTATCTATTTAGACTCTTTCTTGGATTCTCTTTCTTCTTTCAAGCCTCATGTCTGTGTTTCAACTCCTTCTGGATCTGCAGGTCATGCATCAGGGATGTTTTTTGTGGGTGAATCCTTTTATTGTCTATTTTCGCGGATCGTTTCACGCCCGCCGCCAGGCGCAGGGATGTCCCCCCTTTTTTCTTACTCTATATCTTCGCTTAGGTGAGGTTATTTCCTCTTTTAAGTGATTTTATTTTCTCTCTTAGGTGAGCTAAATTTCTCACAATTTTTCTGTGCTATAATAAAATTATGGATTTCGCGTGTTCGGATTTGAGGTGTTGTTATGCAGATAGTATTTGCTTTGAATCACAAAGAAGATGAGGGGTATGCGGATTGGCTCAATCGCAAAGTACAAACGGAAGGCTTTTCTCTGTCTGTGCCTGAACTTACGGCTTTGCTTGCCATTTCCCCCTATTCTCTTCGTTCGTATTTCAACCAGGATGTGCCATATATCAAAAACAGCGGCAGGGTCTGCTATTGCCAATCAAAAGTGGATGAGTGGCTGATGAAGCATGCTGTTTTTACGATGACCACCCGGACGCTCAATTTGCTGGATTTCGTTTCTATGGCAGAAATCGAAAAGGCAGAGCAGGAAACGGGAGAACGTTTCGGGATACTTATGGAACGGGATCTGGATGGTCGTCAGCACTGGAAGCGGATGCCGGGATATATGGCTCCCAAGCTGCTTTCGGCGCTGGGGCTTCCCTCTTTTTCTTTGACGTATTATCACAGGAAAGAGTCGGTTCCTGTTTCCGTAAAGCCGTTTCCCTTTCTGGGGAAAAAACTGGTGCATCCGAAATCGGTGAATGCGGTGGATGCGCCTGTATCGCGGCGTCATCCGGAACAGATCTATCGGGAAGCTTATATGATGGGGTATTGTAAAATTTCCATCGGGAAGCGGAAGACCATCTGGGTACCGGTTAGGCAAAAAGCGCCGTTTGTTCCTTGGACCATCCCGATAAAGACAAAGAAGATCGGGGAATACGTGCTGCCTTCACTCACACCTTCAGATTTTATGGAATCCGGTGACGAATTCCCGCCTGTGATCAAATCCCGGGGGAAAGCAAAGGAAATGAAAAGATAATCAAAAAAGCATCCATCATTTGGTGGATGCTTTTTTGATGGGCAAAAGGATGAAATGGACAGGGATCTATCTATCTTTCTGCTTCCAGGCTCTTTTCTAAGGGACGTTTGAAAAACAGGGAAGATCAAATACAGGCCCTTTTATTTGTAGTATCTGGCTTTTAAGAACGCCTGCCTTTCTTTCAGCTTTTCTTCCATTCGGCTGCCGAGCCGGTCATGAGTGATGCCTCTTTCGATGCGATGGGTCCTTGTGTTTTCTTTGAGCCATTTCACAAATTCTCTCCAGTCTTTATCGAGGTGTGGCGGGAAGCGGCTTTCGTCTTTGGAAAGGATCAGAACATCGATTTTATCTTTGGGTGAAATTTTGGTCGTTACCCGGCATTCCTGTGACGGCATCCATTCTTTGCATGTTTTTTCCAGCTCTTTCGGATCTTTGGTGGCTGCAATGATCAAGAGGGGTCCTTTTCCCCCCATCTCGGATCGCAGCCATTTTTTCCAACTGTCGGGACTTCCTGCCCACAATTCCGGGCGGGGTACTTTTCCCCGTTTGGCAGCCAGATTTTTTCTTATGATCCATTGGATCTTTTTTACTTTTTGGGCATGCCATTCGATTTTCTCCAGTTTTTTTCTCTCATTGTACTTGGCATAGCAGTTTAACCAGCGATAGAGAGAGACCTTTTTTTCTTCCGGAAGGAAATAAGGAAGCAGATTTTCCAGGTTTCCCTTCTGAACTTTTAAAAGAAACTCGCTGTCTATATATAAAATATTCATCTAAAGGGGTCCTCCTTTCCATTTACGACTACCCGTCAATTCTATTTCCCTTCCACGGCATTTTCTGATTTTTTCCAGTGGCTGGTCTTCTTTTTCCGTTGTTTTGCCAACTTTTTTCGAATAACTTTTAATAGAAATATTGAAGCTCTGATATTTTTATTATATAATGTTTGCAGAAATCTGTTTATTACTTTAGGAGACAGGGTCAAATTCTTCTTTGGCTCGCTGTTCTAAAAGTATTTTGCTTAATCGAGATGTTTTTTTGAAGAAAATTTGGATATTTTTCTTGCTATGTCTGTTTCTTTCTCCAGTTATGGCCGATGCCGCACCGATCACTTCGCCTTTTGGATGGCGCACCCATCCGATTACAGGCGAGTGGAAATTTCATTCCGGCGTGGATATCGGGTATGACTACGGGACGGATATTACAGCCATGCTGCCCGGAACGGTGGTGTATGCCGCTCCATGGGACGGTTATGGAAATTGCGTGATCCTTGAGCATGAGAATGGCGATCATACGCTTTATGGTCATTGCTCCGAGATCTACGTTTCCTACGGGCAGTATGTCAATAAAGGGGATGTCATTGCTGCTGTGGGTTCTACGGGAAATTCGACGGGTCCTCATCTCCATCTGGAATGGTGGCACAATGGGGAATACGCCGATCCGTTGGGACTTTGGCAGCTGTGATGCTTATATATTTTTGTGTTAGGAGGAATTGGATTGGATACCGTTCTCATATTGGGAAATGGTACCTGCTCTCTTTCTCGTCTTTCCGCAGGGGCAAAGAGTATCTCTGTGCTTGATTCGTTTTCCGGATCTTGCGCTCCGCTGGCGAAATCTCTGGAAAGTGTGGACAGTGCTGTTTCCTTTTTGCAATCTCTGTTTGATCCGGAACGGGTCAAGGCGGATCGTTTTTTCGTGATCTTTGCTCCCGGAAGTGGGATCGCTTATAAAACATGGCAGACGGCTCTTGTTTCGGTGAAGGATGTATCGGATAAAACATCGACGGAACGAGAGGACCGTGTGCTTGCTCATCTGATGGAGAATCTTCCGGATGGGCTGACTGAGCTTTATGATCGTTATACGCCTTCTCTTGTTTCGTGCTATGAAGATGATACGGCAGTGCTTTCTGCCTGCTACATCCCCACGGTTTTCCTTGAAAATCTCAAGGGCGCTTGTGAGTCTTTGGGGATTTCACTTTTCAAAGTGAGCGATGTGACTTCTTCTTTGAAGAACATCATAGACACGGAATATGGAGAGGTTTTTGTCCGTGTTCCCGGCATGACGGCGGTGTTTAATGAATTTGGCACGATGAGCTGGATCATGTCCGAGGAGCCTTCGGATGAAATGGTCTCTTTGTTTGCGTCTCTGACGGAAAAGTTTTTCCCGCTAGAAAACACGATGCATCATAGCGAATGGACAGACCTTGATCATATTTCCCAGTTTTTATCCGTGGATATTACATCCAAAGAGGGGCTTCCTTTGGGGGAAGCCGTGATTGCGGCCGGATGCACGGTTCCTGCTTCTCTTATCAAGCAGGGAAAGAAACCGACCGGAGACGCAAAAGTCATGAAAGAAGGAGGCGACAAAGAGAGTGTTATCGGTCAATTACGGAAACTTTTTAAGAAAAAGTGAGAGTGAAAAGGCACGGTATGAGTTTAACCGACCTGTACTTTCTTTTGGCGTCACTTGTGTCACTCTGTTTTGTGTCGGCGTTGCGGCGTCTTCGGCTTCTCTTTATGCCTTTTCCCTCTTTTCTTCTCCGGCTCCTACCTTTTCACAAGACTCTTTCCAGTCGGCGCAGGCGCTCAATACGAATTTGTCCAAAAGTATTGCCACTATGAAAAATGCCAGACCGGATGGGGTCCATACGGTGGATGTCATTTCTAAAATTATTGAAATGAAACCTTCTGATGTGATGATCGACAACATGAAGATCGCTCCTGGTCATTATACCATTAAGGGCTTTACTTCTGCGCAGGAATCCGCCAATGTCTTTGCTTCTGCCTTGGATTTCGGCAAGGAGTATCAAAGTGCAGTGACTTCCATGATGCAGGAAAAAGGAACGAATGTATTTACCATCGACGTTACGATGAAGGCCAAGCCGCAGGCAAAGGCTCCCGCTAAGCCGAAGGGAGGGGAATAGGATGTTTCAGGCATTTATGGCAGATACCTCTCATTTTAAAAGCAGGCTGGTCCTCTGTGTTTTCCTTTCGGTTCTTTCTTTGGGCGCTTCTTTCTATTTGTTTTCTATGTCAAAGAATCAAATGATTGCCAATAACCAGAAGGAAGCGGAATATCAGGCGCAGGCAAGCTGGCTTTCCAAGTTCGATTACCGCGAGGCAAACCATCTCTACCACATGGTGCTGAAACCTGCTCTTTTGAAAGACTTGGACAGTGTACAGGCTGATCAGATCTCTATTCTGAAGAAGCATCATTTACAGATCCTTTCGGTGAAGAATGCAGCGCTTTCAGACAAGCCGGACAAAAAAATTCCGCTGAAGTATAGAAAATCGACCGTGGTTCTTTCCGGTTCCTGGACAGATATCATGGCTGCGCTTCAGGAATTTGAAACGAAGCATCTGGTGGTTATCACCAATTCTTCTTTCTCTTCGAATGATCCGAATGTGCCGGGGATGAAAGTGACCCTCGACTATCACATTTACTTTAAATAAGGAGGCGGCTCTCGTGAAAAAAATCAATGTCTCTTTGAGACTTAGCGCGTATGCAGCTTCCCTGTTTCTTTCTGTTGTTTTGGTGGGCGGCTATGCTGCGGTCTCCACTCCCCCGACGGCTTCGGTTCCGGAAATTCCGGTCATTCATATGGATGCCATTTCCGCACATGTGACCCCTTCTTTGAAAGAAGGGGCCGTGGAGGCAGCGGATGACGCTCTTCCGGAGGTCTCCAATCCGTTTTCTGCGATCCCCAAGGCGGGGGCGAATGTGGCAAAGCTGGGGATGGGTCCGGGGATGGCACCTCCAACGCCGCCTTCGGTTCCTTCGATGCCCGGAAGCTCCAATCGCCCTGACATTCCGATCGGAAATGTTGGTTCGAATTATTCTCCGGCCAGCGAAAAGATGGAAGTGATCGGGGTGCTGCCCCCGGATGTGGTGATCCTTCGCCGCGGCGGTGAGACTGTGACAGCCAGGAGCGGCAGTGATACGGAATTTGGGCATATCGGCACGGTGACTTCCATCGGCTGTTATGTGGACGATACGTTTGTCATGCTGAAATAATGGAGGAACTTGTATGAAATGGAATAAACGCATGATGCCTGCTTTGGTTGCGGCATTGGTCTTGTCTTCTTCTACGGCTTTTGCCTTTTCCGTGGATTTCGCTCCGGGAACGCCGCTTGTCGATGCGCTGCGCGCGCTGGGCTACAAGAGCGGGAAGAATGTCATTATTAACGGCGAGCTGGAAGGTTCGATCTCCATGCATATGGATGATACGGATTTCGATACGGCGATGGGTGCGCTGGCGAGAAGCAATAATTTCTCGTATGAATACCTGAATGGAAATACGGGGACGGTTCTCATTGCGCCTTCCGATTCTATGCCGATCATTCAGACTTTCAAGCTGAAGCATATCGACCCGGCGACGGCAGCCAAGCAGATCGGCATGCTGACGGATGCCGAGAAGGTCGTGGTAGATCCTGAAAATCACACGCTGACGGTGTCGGGGTCATCTTCCTTGATGAACCAGGTGAAGAATGAGCTGAAAACCACGGATGTGGCGCAGCAGCAGGTCAATATCCGCGCCGCTGTCGTTGAAATTTCCAACACGAAGAACAAGAATCTGGGGCTTTCTTATCTTTCTGATCCTTGGAGCAAGGATACTTCGATCGGCGGATACAACGGATTCAAGTTTTCCGTGTCGGCTGCCCATGAAGAAATGCTTTCTAAGGGCAAAGTCCTCGCTCGTCCGAATGTCACTGTTTTTGATGGGAAGAAAGCCTCTATTCTGATGGGCGATAAAGTGCCTGTCTTTACCTCTTCTTCCGATTCATCGGATTCCGATTCTTCTACGACGATGACGGTCGAATACAAAGAAGTCGGCGTGAAGCTCGAGGTTCTCCCCCGCATTAACGATTTTGACAAAGAAACAATTACTCTGGTAATTAAACCAAGCGTTTCCACCATTTCGCAGTGGGTGGAAAGCGGAAATAACAAAGCGCCGCAGATCTCGGAACGAAGTGCGGAAACAACGGTCCGTGTCAAGAACGGGGAAACCATTCTGATCGGGGGACTGCTTAAAAATGAGGAGATCAAGTCCATCAAACAGATCCCGATCCTTTCGAAGATCCCGATCTTGGGCGAGCTTTTTAAATCCCGGTCTACGGATAAGAAGGATACCGAGGTCGTGATTGCTATCACCCCGACGATCGTCTATGACCAGGATGGGCGTCCTCGTGTCGAAACCCAGACGACCACCAAATCGCTTCATGAGAAGCTGAATGAGCTGCGCGCGATGCGCACCGAAGAAATGGTCAATCCGAGAACTGACCTTGATGCCAAGGCGGAAATCGACTTTGAAAAAGCGGCTAAGGCTGCGAAAAAGGCGAAAGCCGCCAAGAGTGAAACCGCCCCGGAAGAAGAAAACGAGCCTGTGCCGGTTCCGGTCAAGCAGAAAAAGATCGTAAAGCCTTCTAAGGCAAAGGAAGAACCCCCGTCTAAGATCCTGGATGCGGTGAATGCAAAGATCAAAGCGGCTGAAAAGGAAAAGCAGGATGAAGGCGTTGTAACAACCATTGTTTCGTCCAAGGATGGTGAGGCTCATGGTTGAAGAATATACCGGTACTCTCGCTTCGGAACACATTCCTGCCAGTGTTCTCGCGATGCTCGATGATGCCATGATGGATAAACGGTTCATGATGCCTCTTTCTTTTGATGAAGCATCCGGAACTCTTTCCATCATTACTTCCCGTTTTGAGGGGAACTTTCTTGATTCGGAAATCATTCTTTCCGTCGTGCAAAAGAAGTTTCCGCAGGTCAAGCGGATTCATTTACTCGCCTGCGAATATAACAACTTCTACACCGGATACATGGCGCATTACAATAAAAACTTTACGCCGACGGCAGCCGGGCAGCAGACGCGCGCCAAGGATGATGTGAAAGTCACCACTGAGCAGACGAAAAAGAGTGAAGAGATCATCCAGCAGGGCATTTCTCTGGGCGCGAGCGATATCCATATCACGCCCAATCGCAACGGCGCGACGGTCATTTATCGCATCGATGGCAAACTTCGTGACAGCGGCATTACGCTTTCTCAGGAAGATGAGCTGATGATCTGCCGCATTTATAAAACAAATGCAAAAATCAACGTCAATAACCTAATCCCGCAGGATGGGCGCTTCACGTTTCTGGGGAAAAACATTCGTCTTTCGACCATGCCTTACGGCGGGGACGGGCAGCGGAACAAAGTGGTCCTTCGTATTCTCTCTGTCAGTGATACCATCCCGTCGCTCCCCGATCTTGGCTTTTCTCCGGAAGAAACGCATATGATGGAATCTTTGATCCATAAGCCTTCAGGGATCATCCTCATCTGTGGACCTACGGGGGAAGGCAAGACGACGACGCTCTATGCGCTAATCAATGAGCTGAATCTGACGAATGAGTACATCATTACTACGTTTGAGGATCCGGTCGAACGGTATATCGACGGGGTCGCGCAGTCGCAGGTCCGGTATTCGGAAGATGAACGCACGAATTATACCTTCCAGCGCGGGCTCCGCTCCTCTCTTCGTCAGGACCCGGATATCATGCTGGTCGGCGAAACTCGTGATGCGGAAACCGCATTGACGGCTGTGCAGGCTTCGCAGACGGGGCATCTCATCTTTACGACGCTGCATGTCCGGAATTCGATTGCCGTATTCCGAAGACTGCAGGATATCGGGGTGAATGTCAGCGGCTTTGCCGAACAAATCGCCGGGATTGCTTCGCAGCGTCTTTTGTCTACTCTTTGTCCGCATTGTCGGCATACCCAGCGTGTGCCGGAGGTGATGTTAGATCAGCTTCGTCCAGAGGACCGGGCGCTCCTTCCTAAAGACAGCGAGGGGCATGCTCTTTCCTATGTTTCGGATGGCTGCAGCTATTGTAATTCAACAGGCATCAGCGGGCGTATTCCGATCATTGAGATCATCCCGTTTAATAACTATTTGCGCGATTATTTCTCCGAAAAACATGGTCTGGTAGATATTGAGATCTACCTTCGTCAGCACATCGGCTTTGCCTCTCTGTGGGACAAGGGTTTCTCTCATGTGGCTGACGGAACGGTCTCTCTCAAAGAGCTTCTCTCCCGTATCGAACCGGACGAAGACTTGTCGAAAGAACTCGCTAAACGGAAGGGGGCGTCGGTATGAGCTTCATGGACAAACTCAATCATATGCTGGGGGCAGATAAGCCGAAGCTCTCTGACTTCTATGCCCTCTTCGACCAGCTTTACATGCTGATGAATTCTGGAAGCAATCTGCAGCAGGCGCTTTTGGATATTTCCCATGTGCAGACCAACAAGCGTCTTGGCGAAGCTCTTACAAACATTGCCCGCTCGCTGACGAGCGGGGTGTCTACGGGGGCTGCTTTCAAGAAGGAAGAGGTTTTCCCTCGCATGATCGCTCCGACCATTGATGCAGGCGACCGCGCCGGTCGTTTGACCGATACCTTCCTTCGTCTGTCGGAACTCATGTGGCTGCAGCATAACCTGTACAGCAAGGTGAAGAATGCGCTCTTCGTACCGAAGATCGCTGCCGTCATGATGACGATCATGACGATCGCCTATATTAAGATCGCGATTCCGGAATATATCAAACTGTATGACGAATCCGGGATCGCGCTCCCTTGGATCGTCGGTTTTGTCACCGGCTGCGTCAATGGGCTTGTGGATTATTGGCCTATCACGCTCATCGTCCTCTATGCCCTCTTCCATCTTTGGACCTGGTTCTCCAAGACGCATATCGGCATGGTGGATGGCTGGAAGCTTAAAATTCCGATCTACAACAAGCTCCATCACGCTTTCTTGCAGCATCAGATGGCTTCTATCATGGGGCTTATGCTTTCTTCCGGGCTGACCACGTCCGATTCTCTTACGCAGGCCGCTAAGGTCGTGGACAATTCGCATATGGCGAGCGCCATTACTCGTGCCCGTGAAGATATTTCCCGCGGCAATACCCTTGCCGGAGCGCTGAAGCGCAATAACGGGAGCGGCATTTTCGATTCCATGCTCCTTGCGTCCATCAATGCAGGCGAAAAGTCAAATCATATGACGCTGGCACTGGAACATGACTGCAAGTATTATGAACGTCTCATCAACAACATGATCGAACCTGTCTCTACCAAGATCACACTCCTTGTGATGCTCCCGATGGGTCTTCTCATTGTGCTGATGTTCTCCTTTACCCTGATTCCTATGTTTGACTACATGGGGAAAGTCTCTGGTGGCTGATCCCATGTGTATATCATCCGGGGATTTCCCCGCTTCTTTACCCAAGAAAGGAGGTTTGTATGAAGAGATTCATTTTTCGCTGATTCTCATGCTGGCTTTACCTTCCCTGAAATTTTGATCTCCTGCGCGATCATCGTAGCGCTTGCCGCTGGCGCGATGCTCCTTGGCGGGGCGATCTTAGACAATGGACGGTACAACAAAGCCAAAACGGATACAGCTGCCATTTCCACTGCGGTTTCGCAGTACAAATTTGAGCATGATGCTTTTCCGGGAGACCTCGACAAGCTCACGAAGAAGGATGGGCAGTATGGTCCGTATCTTTCCAGCGACATTTTGAAAGACCCATGGAACAATGATTATCACTATAGTGTCAATACGGCTACAGGACGTTTTGCTGTCTGGTCGAATGGTCACAATAAAGTGAACGATACCGGCACATTTAATAACAGCATCAGTGGCGATGACATCGGCATCATGGGGCATTGATCTTACTTTTTTTAAAAAGAGGTACTTTTATGAAATCCAAATTTTCCAGCTTCCTTCACAAAACATGGTTCCAGTCTGCCAAGCGCAAAGGCTTTACTTTGATGGAAATCCTCGTAGCCTGCGCTATTATCATCGCCCTTTCCGTCGGCGCTTTCTTCGCTTACCAGCAGGCACAGCAGACCCGTAAGATGGCACAAATGAACCAGGACATGGAAGCTATTGCGAATGCTGCACTTTCTTATGAAGCTATGTCTACCGATTCTACTCTTCCGGATTCCATTGCAACCATGATCACCGGTCTTTCTGCGGATAAATCCATTGATGGTTCCGAACATAAGCTCCTCACCCAGTTCAAGGGCGGCGCAGAAGCTACCGATGTCACCGATCCATGGGGCCATTCTTATACCTATAGTAAGACAGATCGTACCGTTTCCTGTACCCCGAATGATGCCAGCGGCAATCCTATGTCTCCCGTTACCCGTCACTTCTAATTTTTCTCCCGATTTGATCTATTTTTCTATATCTCTCCTTTTGCTTATCTCTCTTATCAAAAAGTCCGGGCGGCGGCTATGCCGCTGCCCTCTTTTTTTCTTACTTTGAAAATGACGGCTTTATCGCCTTTCTATATATTGCTATCGTTTTTTCTCTTTGTTTAAAGAAAGGATGATTCTTATGTACGGTCTACCCCCCCCCGAAAATTTGTTCATTCCGGCAGCGCCCTCCTTGCCGTGGTTATCGTTCTTGCCATCATGACTTCTATGATGGGACTCGCTTCTGCGAAGATGTCCCAGGCATCTTTATCCACTACCAGCACGAATCAGATTGAGACCAAGGCAAACAGTATTGCTAATTCTGATGCAGAGCTAGTGCGCGCAACAGCGTATAACGATCTGTCATCTCAAACTCGCCAAACGGTCCCTGATACAGGATTTCAGCACGAAGTGACACTTGGCAACGAATCTGACTATAGCAAGGGCATTAAGCAAAGGACTGTCACGATCCTCGTCTACAAAGGCAATGAATCCACTCCTCGTGTTTCCCTCCCTGTTACCCGTTATTCCACAGAAAAAGAATTCAGCGGTGTCCCCATCGGAACCGTGATCGCCTGGGCAGGAGAGAAAGCTCCTGCCACAAATGGCACTTGGCTGGAATGTAATGGCCAATCCTGTGCAGCTTATCCAGCTCTCTCTGCCGTTCTGGGCAAGTCCACGGTTCCAGACTACCGCGGTCGTTTCCTTGAAACCGATACCACCCCCGGCACCGTCAAGGATGCTGGTTTGCCAAATATTACTGGTACTATTCCTGCTCGAATGAGTTGGCAAAGTTCTGCTCATAATGGTGCATTATCCATAAATAGTGCTTATGTTCCTCGCGGTTGTGATGGCGGCAAAATCGATGGAAACTTATCAAGTACATTGTCTATAAATGCTTCTCTTTCTAATTCTATCTATGGTAAAAGTGATACCGTTCAGCCAGCCAGCGTAACTGTCAGACGGTTTATCAAAGCCGCATGAGGTGATTTTATGATTTTCTATCGAGCAGTACCCCCCCCGAAAATATTTTCGCCATAACGGTTCTGCCATTCTAGCCGTTGTCGTGGTTTGCGGGATTCTTTCTTCCATGATGGGACTCGCTTCTGCCAAAGTTTCTCAGACAACAATGAATACTCTTGGCTCTTCCAAAGTGGCATCCCAAGCACAGCATTATGCGAACAGTAAGGCAGAACTCATGGAAGGCATGCGCTATTCCGAACTTTCTTCGCAGGCAAAAACCAATATCGCTGGTTCTAGTTTTTATGATGAAGTGATCGTGGGTAAAGAAACGGCGATGCCTTCGAATCAGGATATCAAGCAGAAAACGTGTGTGGTGAATGTTTACGAAGGCAGCGAGACAACGCCTCGTGCCTCTCTTACATTTAACCGTTATTCTGTCTCTTCCGGTTCCAGCGTTCCTGCCGGTTCTATTATTCCATGGTATGGAAATCTTGCGAACATTCCCGATGGGTTTGCACTTTGCGATGGAAAGAATGGTACTCCGGATCTTCGAGACCGTTTTCTCGTTGGTGCGGGGAATGCGTATAAGTTAGGGGATATTGGTGGGGAGAATAGTGTCAAACTTGCACCCACACAGATAGGGAATCATTATCATGCATTTGGCAGTTATGGTAGCAATAATGGGTGGTTTGTCAGACTTCCATCTTATGCAACGTTTCCCATGCCTTCTGGCAGTGGACGGGCTTGGTGGAATGGTAAGGGGGATTGGCGCGGGTTTCAGGGGCCGTTTGCTACTCAATCGCTTGATTTGGTTACTTCTCTTGCTATTAGCACTGCTGCTCAAGAAGCCCATGAAAACCGTCCGCCCTACTTTGCTCTTTATTACATCATGAAATTGGAATAAATCTTTTTCCGAGGTGCTTTATGTATTGTCTATCTACCCCCCCCGAAAATTTGTGCTATATCCTTAGCCCATAGACGCAAAGGGTCTGCCTTTCTGGTTCTTGTTCTCGTAATGGCACTTGTCAGCGGGATGCTTAGTCTAGGCTCTGCGAAAATGTCGCAGGCGGCGATGAATGCCAATAGATCTAACTCCATTGCGATGCAGGCCGGGGCCTATGCTTCCAGCAAAGCCGAGATCCTCAAAAAGGAAGGCTATTCGGATTTGAAAAATCAGGGAAAAACCCCTATTGCTAATTCCGATGGGTTTTATGATGAAGTCTCTGTCGGTGCGGAAAGCGTCTATGATGCAGAGAAAAATATCAAACAGAAGGAATGCCAGATCCGCGTGTATCATAAGGACGATTTACTCCCCCGTAGTACTATCAAGCTCATCCGGTATTCGGTAGAGAGTACGTCGTCTAGTGTGCCGCAGGGCTCGATTATTCCCTGGTATGGTTCTTCCGGAAATATCCCCAATGGCTTTGCACTTTGCGATGGAAAGAATGGTACCCCGGATCTCCGAGACCGGTTTCTGGTTGGTGCAGGGAATTTGTATACATTGGGAAACACGGGCGGCGAGAATTCTCATCAGTTGACCGTAGCCGAAATGCCGAGTCATCAGCACAGGACTTCTGATTTTATGAGTTTTTTTGGGTTTGATGTTAACGGTGGCGGCACTGGTTTTAAGCATGTAATCGATACAGGGGATAATCGTTCTTTTGATAATTGGTATCCTCCTGCAATTACTGGAGTCACCGGTGGTAATCAACCGCATGAAAACCGTCCTCCTTATTATGCGTTGTATTACATTATGAAACTATAAGAAGGTGTAATTATGACTCTTTGGAAAAACGTTCTGCCCCCCGAAAATTTATTCGCAGCAGTCATAAAGGCTCTGCTGTTTTAGCGCTGGTCATTGTCTGTGGGATCTTTTCTTCTATGATGGGGCTTGCTTCTGCCAAGGTCTCTTCAGTCACAAACAGTTCTCTTTCTTCGTCCAAAACTTCTGCCCAGGCTTTGCAATATGCAGAAACGCAGGCAGATATCGTGCGGAACACTGCCTATGATGATTTGTCTTCTAAGGCAAAAACTCAAATTGCGGGAACCCATTTCTATGAGGAAGTCACTGTCGGCGCGGAAACCGCTTACAAGGAAGATATCAAAAAGAAGGACTGCATCGTCAACGTTTATAGTGGCAATGAAACGATTCCTCGCGCAACACTCACCATTACCCGCCTCACCAAAGAAGAAAATCAGGCAAGCGGCGTTCCCGTTGGAACCGTCATTACCTGGGCGAGCGCAAACAATCCGAATGAAAACGGAACATGGCTTGAATGTAATGGCCAATCCTGTACAGCGTATCCGGAACTCGTGAGGGTGCTTGGAACCGATACAGTCCCCGATTATCGCGGGGTATTTCTTCGAGGGCTTGGCAGCGTGACTTCTACGCATTACGGAACGGTGCAGCACCAAAGCGCAGCACTTGGCACTCTACAGGGGGATTCGATTCGGAATATTTATGGAAGTTTCGTTGTCGATGATATAGTTAGTAATGGCGGTTATAACTGGCAATATCCTCCCAATGGGGCATTCAAAGTTGTTGGAAGTGCGGATTATGATGCTCGTTCTCATGGGTCTTGGAATGGTCGTTTGGTTAGTTTCAATACATCATACGTTGTTCCTACCGCTAACGAAGATCGCCCCATCAACCGCGCGGTCCGTTATTTCATCAAAGCGGCGTAAACAAACATGCACCGTTTCGGTGCATGTTCAAGAAAGTGTAGTCATGGTATAATACCAGCAGAGACAACTGGCAGCTGGTTTTCCTACTCCCTTAGAGTAGGGGGTGATGCTATGACAGTTTACGAAGCGCTATCAATTATGATTGCTTTTGCTACACTTGTCGTACTCATTCTTTCTTACCGTAAGTAATTTCGGCAAGAAAAAAACCGCCTAGTGGTAGACGGCTTCTTTCCAACTTTTTATTTGTGAGGAGAACCGGCTAACCACAACCAGTTGTCTCTTTTTGTATTATATGTTTTTTGGGTTTCTCTGTCAAATGAATCGTCTTTGAGGTGATTGCTATGTTTGTCCGTATTCTTCTTGCCATGGCGCTTGCTGTGATGCTTTTTGCCGGATCCGGAATTGACGGGTTTTCTATCAAATCCCTTCGCTCTTCCATTTCAGACAAGGAGATTGAAACCAATACGACCATCCTAGATTCGGCGATTGTCTCCTGGTATTGTCATCATTCCGGCGTTGTTCCGGAGAACCTCTCCAGTGATATGATCAAAATCATGGGACTGGAAGATATGGATGTTTCCATGTTTACCTACCAGAAAGTAGCAGATGACCAGTTCACCTTGACGGCAAAGCTCTCGAACAAGAAAACACTGACTTCGCCGAATTCCAATAAGGCTTTGCCTGCGCTGGAGACGTATGGAAATACGCCGAATCAGTGAGAGAGAAATCTATTTGAGAGAAATCTATCCTCCACCGCTGCGCGGTCCCCCTCCCTCTCCAGGGAGGTACGGCTCCTTCGGAGGCTATCCTCTTTCGTTTTGCTGTTCTTCTTCAGGAGGGTACTCTATTCTATGCCGTTTTGCGGGTTTCCCCCTTTCCCAAGGGGGTATTTTTGTTATTGAAGGGAAGTGTTTGACATGGAATGGACGCTGTATCCTTTTTTGGCATTGGTACTTGGTGAGATCGCTTGGGTCGATTACAGGGAACATGCCATTTATGATTTTGACACGCTGCTTGCCTTTGCGCTTGTTTTTGCGTATAAATATTTGATTCATGCGCTCGGGATGTCGCTTCTTTTTTCTTTACTGGGGCTTCTGATCGGGTTTTTCATTTTCTTTGTCTCCTACAAAGTCTACGGATTTGAAGCCTTCGGATTTGGGGATGTGCTGCTTCTTGCTGTGATGGGTCTTTGGTTCTGTTATGACTTCTTCTCCTATTTTGCTCTTACATTCATGGTCAGCGGATTTGGCATTTTGCTTCTTGTCCCCTTTCTCGGATACCGGAAAGCGATGCAGATCGAGATGCCGCTCGCTCCTATCCTGGTGGCAGGTGCTTTTTTGTATGTGTTGATGGGGAGACCCTCTATTGTTCTATTGCTGGGAAAGATGATGGGATGAGAGAGATCTATCCTCCGCCCTTCGAACGCCCCCTTCTCCAAGGTGGGACGCTCCTTCGGATTTTTCCCTTTTTGGTTTTCCATTTTACAAACCTCATTCCTATGGATGAGGTTTTTTTATTTTTCTTGTTCTAAATTCGACCTACGGTCAATCTTTTGCTTTTTGCTTGTTTTCTTGCTTTTTTCCAGTCCTGCCATTCTATTTTTCCAGTTTCTCCGTATTTTTTACGCCTACTTTTAATAGAATTATTGAAGCTCTGATTTTTTTATTATATAATAATTTCAGTATAGAAAGGGGGTGCTTGCTTTGGAACCAACCCAGGGAACCAGTCCTCATGGCGAGCCAACAGGTTACTACGGAAATCCGCGGCATGCCGTCTTTGCCGATCCGCTTCGCAATTCGTATTTTCTCTTGAAAAGTGCGGAACGGAGAAATCTGCTTTATGTGGTCGTGGTGGCTATCTGCGTGATCTGTACCGTTCTGGTCGCGACAACTTGGAATTACAAAACGTATGTCGTGCGCGTAGATAATGCGACGGGCCGCATTGAGACGGGAGGTCAGCTGAAGGCTACCAATTATGAGCCGCGTGAAGTGGAAATTCAGCATTTCCTCGTGGAATTTATCAACAACGTGCGTTCTGTTCCGATGGATCCAGTCGTGCTGAAACAGAACTGGAACAAGGCGGATCATTTCTTGACGAAAGAAGCGTCAAAGAAACTCGCGACCTTTGTTCAGAAGGATAATCCGGCATTGAAGATGGGACATCAGACGGTCACACCGCAGATCAATTCCATTCAGCTCTACCCCGGCTCTTCGAACATTTACCAGGTCCGTTGGACGGAAAAAGAATATTCCATGAACGGAGATCTCACAAACCGTGCTACGCAGTATGCAGGGCTTTTCCAGATTGTGATCAATCCGCCGACTTCGGAAGAAAATATTCTGATCAATCCGCTCGGTATTTTTATCAAAGATTTGACCATCACCGCAGAAACGCAGACCGTCAACAAGGAGGTTGAATGATGGCGCAACGCAGAACTTTTCAGAAAGTGGTAGTCTCTGCCCTGACCGCGTGCGCTATCGCTTCTCTCTCCTCCCTATCTTCTGTTTCGGCAGCGGATAAGGATATTTATCTCACCCAGGACGGGGACAGTATCGCCGCGAAAACCCAGTATGATTTCAAGCCCGATTCTCTATTCACTGTTTATTGCAAGCCCGGATATCTGACGGATATTGAGCTGAAAAACGGGGAGTCCCCGACCTATATCGGGGCAGGCGATACGTCGCGCTGGATGATCGATCAGGCAGATGTCAATGGCATCCACCATGTGTACCTGAAGCCGTACAAAGACAATATCGAAACGAATCTCATCATTAACACGGATGAACATTCGTATCGATTTATCATTGCTTCCGACGGCACCAACTATACGCCGATCGTTTCCTTTACATTCTCGGACGAGGACAAGAAGGCCATGGACGAGGCGTATCATAAGCAGCTTCTCAAAGAAAAGCCGATGACGAAGGAAGAAAAGGAATACCGTGACATTTACATGGTGAAGCAGAAGAACATCTATGTTCGTAAGAAGCTCAACCTGCACTATGAAGTGAAACGGCATGGCTCTGTTTCCGATGAGCTTTATCCCGTTAAAATTTTTGATGACGGACAGAAAACATATTTCCAGATGTCTACGAAAAATCTTTATCAGCTTCCTGTCCTTTACAACATTTCGGACGAGAATAAGCCGGTGCTTGTGAATTATCGCGTGAAGGGAACTTACCTCATTGCGGATCGTCTTTTTGAAAAGGCAAGACTGCAGTATTCCGGCACGTCTTACCTGGATATTCGCTCTCTTGACGCTCGTTTCCATCATCTGCTGCCTTCCAAGGTGGATTACTCCCACATGGATGACAGCGGACTCCATAAGCGCATTCAAGAACTCATGAAGAAGAAAATGGAAGAGCAGCAGAAAGAGGATCATGGAGGGTTCACATCATGAATATGAATTTACGGGATAAACTCAATGGCATCAAAGGCAGGTTCTCCCATGCCCGTTCGGAAGCTCCTGAAGATTTTGATCTGGATGATGCCAAAAAGATGTCCGAAAATCCATCGGAATTTGCCCCGCTTCCTCCCGATCCGACGGCATCCGGGTTTTCTTCTGCCCCCCCAAACGCCTCTCCCCAGGAATCTTCTCAAACGTCTTCTCCCAGCGAGAATACCGGTGATTCTCTCTCTGGAGAACCTGCCGATACGGAGCTTGGGAGTCTCGAAGCAGGCGATGGGGCAACGGACACCGACGACCTCTCCATGGTCAAGAAAAAACAGATTGCCATGGTCATTGCGGGTGTCAGCATTTTAGGCATTTCCTATATGGCCGGGTCCGTTCTCTTTGGCGGTGACAAAGACTTGAAGCCGAAGGAGGGCCAGAACCAGCCTGCTACCATTGAGACAGCCAAGTCCTCTCTGGGAAAGCAGATGCCGGACAACTACGGAACGATTGCCGGATATTCCCGGAAAGCGAACCCGAAGAATGCGCCGAATGCCAAAGGGGGCGCTGCCCCCGGAAATCCGGATGCAAAACCGGGAAGTACGATCAACAATACCAATTACGACGATCTGGCTCCCAAGCCGCTTCCTTCCATTTCTCAAAGCAGCAGCTCTTCCTCGGGCGTCAGCAATCAAAGCTCCGGAAGCTCTCGGGAATATTATGACGATTCTGCCGCAAGGCAGCGTGAGCAGCAGGAAGCGCAGGAAGCGGCCGAAGAACAGCAGACCGCCTATACGTCGGCGATCTCTTTCACCAATGCCGTTTCCAGAAGTGCCAATGCCAGCGCAAACAGCGCTCCTGATTCGTCCTCTAAAACCGTGACGCTTACCCAGAAAGGCACCGGTGACGCCGCTTTTTTCGAAGATGACGCAGGCGGGGCTACATACGTCCTGCGTAGCGGCTCGGTCATCGATGCGACCCTTTTGACAGGCATTAACACGGACATGGGAAATACGGATATTGTGGCGCAGATCTCGTCCAATATCTATGATTCCCTTTCCGGGGATCATCTGCTCATTCCCCAGGGTTCAAGACTGATCGGGAAAGCTGGTTCTCTTAGCGGTACAGGCGTATCGGTGGCATTTACCCGTCTTGAATTCCCTGATGGCTCGGGCATTGATCTTCCTTCTGTCGGCGCTGTTGACGGGACGGGGATCCCCGGTCTTCGTGACCAGTATTCGGCGCATGATTCGACGTTCCTTCGCGGGGCGCTCTTCTCGGCGCTTCTTTCCTATGCGGCCGATCAGGTCTCTGATACCTCCGGCTCGACCACATCTACCGGCTGGGGCGGCTCGACGACCACCTATAATGATGCGCTGTCTTCTGCGATTGAAAAGATCACCGATCGCTGGATCGACCGGGCAGATAATCAGGCAAGCCGCAGCCCGACCGTAACGATTCGTCCGGGCATGAATTTTGCGGTGTATATCAACTCGGACCTGTCGATTCCGGAATATGAAGGCTATTGATTCTTTTGGAGGTTTCCCATGGGCAGATTTTTCCTGTTCCTGCTGGCGCTTTTCCCTCTTTTTGGGGGACTTGCCCTTTCTACGCAAAACTTTGCGAAGCTGGTTCATTATGATGCCCGTTTTTTGGGTTCGCCTCTCTTAGATCTTGCTACGCCTTTTTATTCCCCCTTTCGCTATCTTTCCTGGTTTATTGCCTATTACAAGGAAGCCCCGGATCTGTTCTGGGATACCTGCATTCCTTGTATTCTGGGACTCCTGCTGACCATCTGTATCTTTGTGTTCTGCCGCCCGGAAGCGGAACTGTCAAGTCACGGTTCGGCGCGCTGGGCCAGGCCTTCCGAGCTTTCCAAAATGGACTTGAAATCTGCCCATGGCGTCGTGATCGGTCTCAATGACGGTCCGTTCATGACATCTATGAACGAGATCCTTGCCAAATTGGAAGACTGGAAGAACAAGGAAATGGCAGCGGCGGAAAAATCTCATGACGATTCCCGCATGAAGGTCGTGAATGAGATTATCAACAACCTTGCCAAGATCCGTTCGCGCAATGATACGCTTCGCGCCGAGCTGGATTCCCTGCAGCATGAATTGAGTCAGCTGACGGAAAGTGATGCCTATTCCAGAGATCTGCTCTCTAAACAGTGCGAAGCCAAAAAGCGAGAACTTGCTGTCAATGAAAGTGCCATTGCCCGCTGCGAGAAAGTGATCGAAAAACGATCCGAATTCAAGCCTCAATGGGGGTTTGGCACCTTCTTTCTGAAACTTTCTTGCCTCATCTATGACTATTTCCTTTCATTCTACAAGCACCTTCCCCATGATTATCTTCGTGACGATTCCAACAAACATCTGGCCGTTGTCGCTCCTACGCGAAGCGGTAAGGGCGTCGGGCTTATCATCCCCACGCTGTTGGGCGGCTGGACCGAGTCCTGTATCGTCAATGACATCAAATCCGAAAACTGGGGAATTACGGCAGGATATCGGAAGAAGATGGGACAAAAGGTCATCAAGTTTGAACCTACATCGGATGACGGTTCGACCGCCCGCTGGAACCCGCTTGATGAAATTGAGATCGGAAAGGCGTCTGAAGTTTCGCAGGCGCAAAATCTCGCTGCCATCATTGCTGACTTTGAAGGCAAAGGCGGCAACGGCGATCACTGGGTTGCCAATGCGGCGAACGTTATCATGGCGGTCATCCTGCATCTGAAATATGCTCATCTTTCTGATCCCAAGAACTATCCGGATGCTCCCAACCTCTATACGGTGGCTGCTTTCCTGAAGGTCAGCGTGGACCTTAAAGGCACCAACGCGCCTGTTAAGCGGGAAGCTGCTCACAGTGAAAGTCAGAAATCGGAAAATCTGTCCGAAGAAGACCAGAAACGTGCGGATGCGGTTCTTTCGGAATTGGAGGAACTGTCTGTGACGCTGCCTTCTTCTAACGAGGATCTCCTGGCTGCTGCTTCTGAAAATCCGGTGGATCACTTTTTGCAGGAAGGGGATTACCAGCAAGAATTTACTGCCATTTACAAAGAAAAACTCGCAGCCTATCGCAAAGAAAAGATCGGCTTAGAGGATGATGCCAAAGGCTTTATTCAGACGATCAAAGAACTGGGGACTTTCCCGCATGTGCCTGAAAAAGGCATAAAGATCCCTCGCTGGGATTCGGCGTCCGGTTCTTATAAAACCGAAGTCATGAAGCCGGAAGATTTGAGAAAGCTCTATCCGGATGCTATCTCTCTAAACAATCCGAATTACATGTATACCCATCCGATCATCATGCAGGCGTTCAAGGAAATTGCTTCAAAGCCGGAAAACGAACTGGGGTCCATCATTTCTACGGCGAATACAGCCCTGAAAGAATATCTGGATCCGGTGCTTGCCAAGAACACCTCTTGTTCGGATTTCTGCATCAATGATCTGATGAATTACCGTTTGCCGGTCACGCTTTACCTTGTTACGCCGCCTTCGGACCTGCTTCGTCTCGCCCCGATCTTCCGCTTGTTCTTCGAAATGATGGTGCGCTGTCATGCGAAAGTCATTGGTACGTATCACAATGGACGAGTGAAATCCGTTTACAAGCATAAATGCTTGTTCCTGATGGATGAATTCTCGTCGCTTGGCAATCTGAAATCCTTTGCTTCTACCCTCTCCTACATCGCCGGTTACGGTATGAAAGCCTTCCTCATTAACCAGGGGCTTCCCCAGATCACCGGCATCTACGGGAAAGACAATCAGATCCTCATGAACTGTCATCTGACTATCTACTATGCGCCGAACGACAATGATACGGGCAAGTATGCGGAACAGAAGCTGGGGAACAAGACCATTCTCGTTAAGTCCAAATCGGAAAATTCAACGGGCGGCTTCTTCTCCCGGACTTCCTATTCCTGGTCAGAGCAGGCAAGAGCGCTTATGACTTCGGATGAACTCATGCGTATGGGTGATCATGAAGTCATTCAGGCAACGGGATTTCCGCCTATTTTTACGACAAAGATCAAGTACTACCAGTCCAATTTCTTTTTAAATAAGCTTTGTGATGCACCGGTAGTTTCCGATGTGATTCGTGAATCGCAAGTCACCAAAGAAAATTATCCAAGCCGCTTTGCTTTGATCGAAAAGACCCAGACCGCCAGGTGGCAGAAAAAACAAAAGAAGGATCGGTACAGCTATCTCTCTACGGTGTCAAAGAGCGATCTTTCAAAGAAGCCGGATAAGCCGACGCCCAAGGTCGATCTTGCCGAAAAATCGTATTCTTTCCTTCATCCGGTTTCTTCGGATTCTCTGTTTGATCCTGCGAAAGCCGGTAAAACGGAAAGCCATTCTCCGGATGCAAAGAAATCATCCAAGGTCAGTTAGCGTTTAAGGAGGTGAATGTTATGGCAAAAAACACGAATACTATCATCCGAAAAAATATGTCGGCGCTTTCGCAGGCTTCGGATAAATCGGTCACTCTTTCTTCCCAGATCGAGAAGCTGCAGGCGCGTCTTGCGGATCTCAAAAAGAAGCAGGACGAAGCGGAAGCGCTTCGTCGTGAAAATATGGTCTCGTATATCGGGAACTGTATTTTAACAAAGGTGCATTCCGATGCGGCGTTTGCTTTCGTCATGGGGATGGCGGTCAAAGTCGAAGATGCGGCAGATGACCTCTCCATCCTTCCTCCTGCTTTTCAGGAGCTGGCCATGGTGGGCCGCGATTATCTTGAAAACCAGAAGATCCATGCTTCCTTTGAAAATCCGTACTTTACGGAAGAAGGCAGCGACGCCGAAGAAGCGGATGAGAGCGCAGAGGACATGGATACGGAGAGAGAGGTGGCTCACGAATGACCGGTCAATCTTCTTTCTTCTTCGACCTGCCTGCTGACCGGCAGGATGATCTCATTCAGGCGAAAAAGAACATCGGCTCTTCCCCCGCTTCTTCTCTGGAAGAAATCGAAAGCGAGGAGGTGTTGGGCTCTCCCCCTTCTGATTATGTCCGAGGCAATCAGCAGATGGATCTGCTCTTTGGTCCTTTTGTCACCGGGCTTATGAACCGAGAGGATATCAACGAAATCTACGTCAATGATGATGGTTTTATTTGGTATGACTCTTATAAAGAGGGAAAGGTGAAGACCAAAGAGTATCTATCGCCTAAGCGTATTCGCTCCATCATTGAGTTTATCGCGGGCAGGCAGGGAAAAATTGTCAATGACGATATCCCTTCGCTCTCGGCAGAAATTGCCGGGTACGGCTCCCGCTTTCAGGGGGAACTTCCTCCGATCGTCCGGCATCCGCAGTTTAATATTCGTAAAAAAGCCCTTCAGATTTTTACGCTGGATGATTATGTTCATCAGGGCGTGCTTTCTCCGTATCACAAGGCGTATCTTTGCGAAGCGATCAAAGAACGAAAAAATATTCTCATTGTCGGGGGCACGGGAACCGGCAAGACCACGTTCCTCAATGCGCTTTTGGATTCCATTGCCAAGATCACGCCGTATCATCGCATCATTTCGATTGAAGATCTGCCGGAGCTTCAATGTTCTGCCGAGGATTATTCCCCGATGTTTACCAAGCAGGACACGGGGAAGGACGGCATCCGATACAACATGACCAGGCTCGTGGAAGACTGCATGCGACGTTCTCCCGACCGTATCGTCTTGGGCGAAGTCCGAAACGGCGCAGCGTTCTCCATGCTGAAAGCATGGAACACGGGGCACCCCGGCGGGTGCTGCACCGTGCATGCTAACAGTGCCCTTCAAGGACTTACCCGTATCAAATCGCTTGCGGAAGAAAACAAAGATGCCGCGGGCGGGATCAACAATCTGATTGGGGAAGCCATTGATGTGGTCGTTTGCATCAGCCATACCGATCTCGGGAATGGCAGGCGCGGACGCATCATTAAAGATATGATTGCGGTGGATTCCTATGATGAGGCTCGTCATCAGTTTATTTATTCTGTCATCCCTCGTGATGGCCAATGATAAAGAAAAGAGGTTTTTCTTATGCTGAACAAATTCAAAACCATTTCCCGCCGTGCGGATCATTTCTACATGAATAAGTGCGCTGCGGCGTCCGCTGTCCTGGTATCCCTCCCCTTCCTTTCTACTATGACTTCCTTTGCTTCCGGGATCGGGGATATTAAGGGATCGAACACAAAAGCTTTAAATATTAAATGGCCATGGGAATCCTTCCTGTATGCGCTGGCGGATCAGCTGACCGGACCGCTCCCGCTGATCCTGGGGGCACTCGGGATCGCCGCAGCTGCGATCGGTATGTTCATGGGCAACCATGGCGCAGGCATGCAGAAGATGCTCGTTTTGATCTTTGCCGTTTCTATCTGCCTCTTTGCTCCGTCCTTTGTGACCTACCTCAAAGACGGTGTTGGCGGTGCTACGATTTTCGGCATGTAATTCTTTGAAAGGACGCTATTATGGCAGAAGTTAAACAGGAGCTGCCGCCCGGATACATCGTCCCCGTGCATCGCAGCTTGACGCAGAAAATTTACTGGGGCGGTGTTCCGCGTAACGTCCTTTTGTGTGAATTTTTTGGCGGCGTCATCGGGGGGATTATTTTCAAATCCTTTATGATGATCGCCCTTTTCGTCATCATTCATTTTATTTGCCGTTACTTTGGGCAGAAAGATCCCTTCTTTATAGATATTTATTGGGCTAACAAGAATTATAAAACCTTTTACAGGTCCTAAGAGAGGTGATTTCTTTGTTTTTCGATTCTCTTTTTAAGAAAAGAAGCCAGTCTGTTTCCCAGGAAAAGCCAGAGAAAAAGCAGAAAATCCCTCTCATTGACTATTCCCAGCGCTTTGACATTTTTCATGAACAGCCGTCCATGGAAAATCTTCTGAACTGGTCTTATTGTGATTTCTTCGGTAAGTATTGCGTGGTTCATTGCACGGACAATGGGATGTTCACTATTTTGAAATTCCGCGGTCCTGACATGGACTCTTCCACTCCGGAAGAGCTCATTCAGTATATGTGCAATATCAACAACGTCATCAAGAAGTTTGAGACAGGCTTTGTGCTTTATTTCGATGTGCAGCGCGTGAAGTCGAAGAAGTATGACAAATCGGATATGCCGACCGCCTTGACGGCACGCATGGAAGAGGAGCGCGAATCGTACTATTCCGGAAACCAGCACTTTGAGTCTGAATTTTACTTTGTGGTTTATCACATCCCGCCTGTCATGGTGCGTGAAAAGCTGACGAATTTCTTTATTCAGGAATCCACGGCGCGTGCCGAAGGCAAGCAGTCGGAAGCGGAAAAAAATTTGAAGCTGTATAAAAAAGTATCCGCTGAATTCGTGGACAATGTGCAGCTTTTGGAAGATATGCTCGGTAAGGTCTTCAAGGAACTTCGTTGTCTCAATGAAAAAGAAACGATTTCTTATCTGCATGACATTATTTCCGATCATCGCGTCTCCATTCGCCCCAATCCCACAAGACCGATCAAGCAGTATATTGTGGATTCTTCCCTTCTCTGCGGGCGCAAGCCGAAGATCGGGAATCGCCACATGCGTGTGATCACCATCAAGGATTTTCCGACCGTGACCACGCCGGGGATCTTCAATGCGTTTAACTTTATGAACTTTGAATATCGCTGGGTGTCCCGGTTTAACTGCCTGTCCAAGCTCGACGGCATGGATGCGATCAAAAAATACAAGCAGGAATGGCATCAGCAGATCATCCCGCTGGTATCGCAGGTCAAGATGGCCATCACCAATACGCCGGTTTCTGAAACGGCAGTCGATGATACTGCGGCCGCCAATTATCAGGATGCTTCGCAGGCACTTGTGGAGGTCGGGGAAAGCTCCGTATCGGTCGGCTATTTTACGCTGACCATGATGGTGTATGGTCGTTCCAAAGAAGAAGCGGATTCGCTTGCCAGAAAAGTGCTGGAAGCCATCAATACGATGGGCTTTGCTGCTTCCCTGGAAACAGATAATGCGATCGATGCATGGAGAGGTTCGCTTCCCGGCAATTACCGCTGTAACCTTCGCAGCACGCTCATCGAGTCCATAAATTTTTGTCACCTAGCCCCGGCCACAGCAGCGTGGTCCGGTGATAAAAGAAATGAGTGCCTGAAGGGGCCTGTGCTTCTTTATACGGATTCTACGGGCAATACCCCGTTCCGTCTTTCTTTGCATGTGGGGCAGGTCGGGCACACGATGATCGTAGGTCCTTCCGGTTCCGGTAAATCGGTTCTTCTGAATACGATTGAAGCGCATTTCTTAAAATATCCAAATTCCAATGTCTTTGTTTTTGATAAAGCCGCTTCCTCTCGCGCTTTGACGCTGGCGGTCGGCGGGAATTTTTACAATCTGGTGTCCCAAGGGCAGTCTGAACTTTCCTTCCAGCCGCTGGCACATATCAAAGAGATGTCGGAACGGCAGTGGGCTTCGGCATGGATTATTTCCTACCTTGAATCCCAAAAGATGCATGTGGACGGACGCACGAAGGACAAGATCTGGAATGCGCTGGAATCCATGTGCCAGATGCCGGAATCTGAACTTACGATGTCGCTCTTTTCTGACATGGTGCAGGATGTGGATGTCCGTATCGGGATCAAGCCTCTCACCAAAGACGGTGCCTATGGCGGTCTTTTCGACAACTCGAAAGACTTTTCCGGTGAAGGACGCTGGCAGGTCTTCGAAATGGAAAAACTCATGGCCACTCCGGAAATCGTGCCCCCTACCCTTGACTATCTCTTCCATCGCATTGAGACCCAGCTTTCCAAGGCGACCGGTCCTTCGATCATCGTCCTTGATGAGTGCTGGCTCTTCTTCGATAACCCTGCTTTCCGCGACAAGCTGCGCGAATACTTCAAGGATATGCGTAAGAAAAATACGTCCATCATCTTTGCAACGCAGAACCTTGCCGATGTGGTAGCTAACAAAGGTCCCCTCTTCAGTACGGTTTCTGAAAACTGTCCTTCCCGGATCTATCTGCCGAACCCGAATGCGGCCAATGCTTTAAACGCCGAAATGTATCGGGCATTTGGCCTGAATGATTCGCAGATCCGTATCATTTCACAGATCAAGCCGCAGCACGACTATTACTATGCCTGCGCTGAAAAGGGCAACCGTGTTTTTTCGCTGGCGCTGCAGCCTTCGGAGCTGGCGTTTGTCACTTCCACGTCCAAGACGGATCAGCAGGCGATGAATGCGCTCTTGGCTACCAAGTATGCTGATGATTTCGTTCACCAGTGGCTCCATTACAAGGGCTATGACTTTGAATGGCCGTTCATTGCACAACAGCTCTCGAAAGGCGTTCCCATGCATCTTACATGAAAGGAGGATGCGTTATGATTCATTGTTCAAAAAAAGTACCGGCGCTTATGGCAGCGATGCTTTCGGCTTCTTTGCTGCTCGCTCCTGTGACCTATGCAGAATATCCTGTGCATGATTCCCAAGCCAATGAAACCTTACAGAAAATTTTGAAAGAAACGGAAGATATCAACAAAGAATCGCAGAAGATTGCTGATAACACCGAGAAGAGCAAGAATGCCCAGGAAAAGGATGTCGCTGCCTGGGGAACTTCCACGCTTGGCAAAATCGATAAGGTCATTCAGCAGGTGCAGGACACGCTGAAGGATTTCAAAAATTCTTATCAGAATTTCTCCAAAGGGGTGGACGATATCCTCTGGACCGTCAATGACGGCATTGGTTCTATCGTCTTTGGGCAGGGCTCCAAAGATGCCGATGGAAAACCGGTCGGCGGCGGTATGGTAATCAAGACGCCCAACTGCTGGGGCACGGGCGGTCAGGAAATCGTCATTTCTACGAAAGAGCAGACGCATGATATCTTAACCTCCTGCATTCCCCCGCTGGGAGAGATCGGGGCAGACGGCAAGCCTGTTCCATTCCGCACCAAGGCGGATGGCAGCGCAGACTTTTCCCTGTCTGCCCGTCAGGCAGCGCTTTTATCCGCTGTCGGGTATCTCATGAAGCAGAATGAACACACGCTCAATATTTACAACAAGCTGAACGGCTATCTCTTAGGCTATGAAAAACAGCTCGACAAGCTCCTTGAAATGAATGCCGCAATCGGGAAGCAGGGCATGTCCGGGTCGGTCGCTGCGCAGCAGGTTGCTAACGATATTGCCTATGTCCGCGGCAAGATGGAACATATCCGTGCGGCGATGAATGCGCTGGATGGACAGCAGACCATTCTGAACCAGCAGATCGAAGCGCAGAAACAGGTGAATGATGATCTTGTTCGCCGCGGGCAGGAAGAGGAAGCAACCCAGTCGCAGCTGGCCGCGGCTGAACGCGGGAGAGCTGCCACGGCGGCTTACAAAGCCAAATACGGCAGTGTTCTTGCTCAATGATTCCGTCCTTTGCAGGGGGTGAGATTTATCTTATGAATGGTTCTTTTTCGATTAGAGCAAACGATTTATTTCGAAAGTGTTGGGTTCGATTTTTCGGAATACTCTTGTTAGCTGCTTTTTTCTGTTTTCTTTTTACTATGACCTCTTTGGCAGCAGACGGCGTAGAGAGCGTGACTGATAAGATTCCAAGTTCTGGCTTTTTCTCTAGCATATTGACTTATTTCAAAAATCATTTGGTGGCTGGCGGCCAAAATTTAATGCCGATTGCGATTTCGCTTTCTCTTCTGCTGATGACCATTCAGATCGCCACTACATGGACACTTTATGAAGGGCAGCTTCGCATGTTTGAGCTGATCAAAGAGGTCATTCGCTTTTCCTTCATTTTGTTTTTGATCTATAACTTTAAATATCTTGCCGATACATTCATCGAAGGGTGGATGTACTTTGGCGGGATTGCTTCCGGCATTTTTACGTATGCTGCAGATGCCAAAGCGATTGCAGAAGCTCCTTTTTATGATCCATCTCGTCTTGTTGATATGGGGTGGGTTTGCATTTCCCAGGTGTTTTCCAAAGGCACGTCTCTGGCTCATCCGATCAATTCTCTTTTGATCCTTGTGTGTGGGATCGTTGCTTATATTGGCGTTGTGTTCATTGCTCTCCAGGTCACGATCACTCTTCTTGAATACTACATGGTGACCTGCCTTGGGGTCATTCTTCTTCCTTTCGGGCTCCTTCGTTATACGCATTTCCTGTACAACAAGCTCATTCAAGGGATCTTTACTTTTGGCATCAAGCTCATGGTGGTCTACTTTATTGCGGGACTTGGTGGCAAAGTTCTTGTTGATCTTGGGGATTCTGTAGGTAAAAACAATGCTTCTGCGGATGCGGAGCGTATTGTTGCTTCTGTTGCAGAAGAAGCTCCTGGGCTTATTGATGCCAAAATGGCCGGTATGATTACAGGTACAGGTATTGATGCCGGTTCAGTTAATTTTGGGCAAGTCCTGAATTTTACACTCCTTTTCATCATTATGGGATATCTGGTGTGGAAGATCCCGTCCTTGGTGGCTGGCATGATTTCCGGCTCGCCGCAAATGGAAGCCGGAGCCGTTGCAGGGACCGCCATGGCGTTTGCTGCAGGTGCTGTTCTTGGCAGTTCCCATCTTGCAGGTAATGTTGCGGGCACTTGGGCTGCCACTTCGGCCAAAGCCGGAGAAGGCGTTTCAGCGGCTGTGGATAAAGGCGGCGGTGCTGCACCAAACGCTCTTGCTTATGCCACGCAGATGCCCGGAAGCAGCGGAAGTTCTCCCGTCGCGGCTGTTTCTTCCGGTGGTGGGAAAGACAATTCGCAGCTGGGAGATGAAGCTAGAAACGCGATGCAGGGAAGCACTTCGGTTCCTGCTGAAAATGCAGCATCTGCTCCGGTCTCTGCCGGTGGCGGCGAAGCTCCGGCTTCTGCAGGGGAAGGATCGTCTTCTGGGGAAACTTCTTCTTCTTCGCAAAGTACCGTCGCTCCTTCGCCTTCGGCTATGGCTGATCAGGCAGCAGATAAGGCTGCTTCTACGCAGAAATCTGGTGAGATACCTTCCGGTAAACCGTTCCGCCCTGCGCGTGATGCCGGTTACAATGTGGCCTATAAGGCGAATGGTGAGTTTGATATGAATAATGACCATAAGTTCGTGGATCACGGCACAACGTCTTACCGCCCACATATCGTTCGTTTTGCTTCTGCCATGCTGACGCAGGGGATTGCGGGTTCTGCCATTGTGCAGAATTTCCTTAACGGATCCCGCCGTTCGGCGCAGCATGCGAGAGATTATGACGGGCTCCGCCATAACTATAGCCAGTATGTTACGAATTCTGTCGGGTACAGAAATGTGGATGAGGACACTCCGTTCAAATAAAGGTGGTGGATGTATTGAATTTAAAACTTCATACGTTCTTCCGCTTTTGTTTCGCCTTTCTTGCTTCGTTCGTCCTGCTTTTTACAGGAAGCGAGGCGCTGGCTTCGGATATCACCCAAACCAATGCGCCGCATAGGCCGATCTCTGATTCGCCTTTTTCGGTCTCTGAAGGCGGGCAGTATGGGGCTTTGAATCATCGTGGGCACCAGCATGAAGGCGTGGACATGGGGATGACCAATGCCACCCTTTATGCTCCGACGGACGGAACCGCAGAATTTTATGGCGGCGGCGGTTTTGGCTACTACATTAAATTTACGCCTGCAAGATCTGTCGATTCTGACGGGCAATGTGCCATCATTTTCGGGGATATCAACGGTTATATGACCAATGAGGTGGGCGGATTTGGTGTTGACGATCAGGTCGCGGATTATAATGAATCTTCCCTTCTTTATGGCGATAATTCGGTACCTCTTACCTCTAAGACCTTTAAAGCCGGTGAGCCGATGGCTTACATTCGAGGCTTTCCGCAGGGGTATGCGGATGGCGATCATCTTCATCTGGAATATTGGGTGAATGGCTGGGGAAATGGTTCTGTCGGCGGTGGGTCTTGTACGGATCCTGTGCAGCTCCTGATGTGGCTTGGCATGGATATCGGGAATTACATGTTCAGCGATCAGTCCAAGCCGGAAACGGGAATTACTTTTGCCAACATGGCCGATTCACTGGGGACGTTCTTCAGCAAACTTTTGAAGTATTTCATAGATAAGTCGAATGAAGCCTACCCCAACCTCTTTGATGTGGCGTTTGGACTTCTTCTGATTCTTTGCCTTGTAGACCTCGTTCTCCCGATTATTCTTTCCGGCATGGTGGTTTCACCTCCGGTTCTTGTTCGCAAGATCTTGAAGTATTCAGGCATTATGGGGTTTGCTTATGTATTCCCCAAATTTGTGGATACTTTCCTTCTTGGGTTTGCTACTTCGGCAGCGCAGACGGCCGCGGGCGATTCCACTTTGCTTTTGGCAAACTTTGAAACTCCGCAGCTACTCCTGCAGAAAGCAGCGTTTCTGATCACTCCGCTTCTTTCTCGTGTAGAGCATTTCGGGGTTTATGATATTATCTCCCAACTCGGCACCATCTTCTTCATTTATGTCTGTGCTTTTGCTGTTTTGATTGCGTTCTGCTTCTTCTCTTTCTACGTCATGCTGACGCTCCTTGAATTTTATATTTCTGCGGGTCTTTGTATCGCGACCGTGCCTTTTGGTTCTTTAGGGCTTACAAAGTTCACGACCGAAGGCGCGATCGGGCATCTTGTTTCTTCCGCCATCAAGTACTTTTTCGTAGCGTTTTTCCTCTTCCTCTGTGTATCAGTGATCAATAATGTGAAGCCGGTGGAAAGTTTTACAGGCGGCACCATAGATATTGATCTTCCGGACTATGGACGAGAAGCCATGATTCAGACGGCTGAAGACGGGAGCATTGATTACAGCAAGGTGATTGCTCAATACCCTAAAGCCGTGCATGTGATTCGTGCAGCTGAGGAGTGCGGGATTTCTCCCTCTGTAGCACTCGCTATCTTCCTGCAGGAATCCAGCGGCGGCACTGCAGATGTGGGCGCTAATATCATGCAAGTGGATCCTCGCAACGATGTGGCGGTTCTTCCGCCAGCGTATTCCGATCGTAAAGAATGGGGACCCGGTCCACGTTGGAAGATCGATCAGATTTTCCCTGAACATGATACAGACCCTGATGAAAACTGCCGTGCGGCTATGGCTATTCTCTATGACAAAATTGCCGGACAGAATGGCAATCTTATTATGGGGATCAAGGCTTATAATTCGCTGGATCCTAGCGTTGGTGATCCGAATTATCTCCAAAATGTGAACCGTTGGTACATTATTCTGACGGGTCACAGCCTGCCGATCAATCGTCATATGGCGATTACTGCAGAGCAGCTCGAGACGTATGTTCATGTTTCGACGAATCTGGTGGTTATTGTGATTATTTCTTGTCTCACGGTGGAAGGCGTGGTCGGATACTTCAAAGGACCGATCAAGATCTAGCGAGTCTTTTCATCAGAGCTTGGGATCTGGAAGATCCCACCTATCCTCCACCGCTCCCCTTGTCTTTGGGGAACGGGCAGAGGAAATGTTTAGAAAGAGGTACTTTTGGGAGGTGAAGACAAGAACCAGTGGCTTTCTGCAGAAACGGCTTATTATGGAGACATGGGGCAAACCTTCCCCCACCGCTTCCGTATGGCAAAACTTATTTCATTATCGACTTAGTCTTTGAGATCACGTAGACCCGAATCTTTTTGAAGAGTATCAGGATGAACTCTTTTTATATCGAGTCTCATGAAAATTTATAATGAGGTGATTCTATGAAACTTTCAAAAAAGACTCTCGGTTTCGCGATTTTCTCCGCTTTGCTTTTCCCTTTATCTGCTTCTGCAGATACTGCCAGTCTGAAGGAAGCAGCGCAGAACGGCATTTATCTTGGCTCTGACTATTGCGATCGTGATGGCGGCGCTTCGGATGTTGTTCGCTGCTATTATCTTGGCTTTGACAAAGCCGATCAGCAGTACAAGGTCATTGTCGCTAAGCTCTATAATAACGACGGGCTCTTGAACGCCAATGGAGGGACGAATCTTATTCCTTCCACTGTAGGTATCAATAATGCCAATGAATGGGCTGAATCCCAGACACTGACGGCTGATCAGGCCAAGCTCCTTGGCTTAGGCAGCGGCTTTTCCAATTTGGAAGAAGATGAGACTAGGCCAAACATTTTTGAAGTTGCCGGAGACACCTCCTTGGATGACAATGCCTCTGTCGGCAAGGATCTTTCTGTCAAAGGAAATGCGACGGTAGATAAGGCTCTTACTGTTAAAGGCAATGCCACAACGGAAGGAAATCAGACGGTGAAGGGTACGTCTCATCTTATCGGGGACACCACCATGGATGGCAATGCCTCTGTCGGCAAGGATCTTTCCGTCAAAGGAAACGCGACGGTAGATAAGGCTCTTACTGTTAAAGGCAATGCCACAACCGAAGGAAACCAGACGGTGAACGGCACGTCTCATCTTATCGGGGACACCACCATGGATGGCAATGCCTCTGTCGGCAAGGATCTTTCCGTCAAAGGAAATGCGACGGTAGATAAAAACTTAACCGTTTCTGGTTCGTCTCACTTGAAAGATACTCATATCGATGGGGATCTTGTTGTTACCGGTACGGCTGAAGCCAAGAGCGGCGAAGTGGCGACGGGCGAAAAGCATCTGGTCTCCGGTGGTAAGGTCTATGATTATCTCCACCAGCAGGATGTGGCTTTGGGGACCAATTCTTCTGCTTCTAACGGTTCTGTTGCCATTGGCGGCGAAAGCACCGATCAGAACCATCAAGTGCCGACACTGGCATCCGGCCAGCATTCTGTCGCTCTTGGGAACGGTGCGCAGGCGCTGGGAAATCATTCCGTTTCCATTGGCGATGGTTCTTCTGTCAGTGGTGAAAATTCTGTGGCTCTTGGCAAAGGTACAACGACCACGGAAAGCGGTGTGGTGGCTGTGGGGCATCGCCGTGTAACGCAGGTCGCTGATGCGGTCAATGATTCGGATGTCGTCAATCTTGGCCAGATGAAGGAAGAAATTTCCAAAGGCACGTCTATTAAGAATATGACTGAGGAAAACAAAGCTGCGCTCAAAGACACCGTGAAAGAAACCGTCAAGGTCGAAGAAGGTACGCACACCGTTGTTACGCCGGTCATGGATAAGGATGGCAATGTGACATACAAAGTTTCCGTTTCTACGGATGGTGAAATTGCTGCCGGGAACCAGGGCATTGTGACTGGGGATACGGTTCATTCCTATGTCAAAGAAAATACTGCCAACAAGGATTTATCCAATATTTCTGATGACGCAAAGGATAAGATCAAAGAAATTGCGGGAAGCTCTCTGACTGTCAAGACGGACTCTCACCTGACTTCTGAAAAAAAAACGGACGTAAACGGTAATACCACCGTCTCTATCGGAGTCAAAACCGATGGGAAAGCTGAAAAAGGCAACCAAGGTCTCGTAAATGGGGACACCCTTTATGAAGCGATCAAGGATATTCCTACCGATGCGAGTTTTCAGCAAAAAGCAGACAAGGACTTGGGCAACATTTCCGATGCGGGAAAACAGGTCATCCATGACATCGCCAAAGATTCCGTGAAAGTGATCGATGGCGATAACACCACGGTGACTAAAGGCACCGCAGCCGATGGTTCTACTACCTATTCCGGGCATGCTCTGGCCAATGGCAAGATCGAAAAGGGAAACGAAAATGCCGTATCCGGTGATACGGTCAAGAAAGCAATGGATGCGAAAGTCAATCTTGATGCGTCCAATCTCTCCGGCTATGAAGATCTCTGGGCTGAAAAACTTGGCATCGGCAAGGTGGAAAGCGGCAATCATAATTTGGTGACTGGGGATACGGTGTATCACAACGTGAACCAGATGATTGATGACAAGGCACTGGTTAAATCTGATGGGAAGGTCGTTTCTATTGCTGCGAAAGATAGCGCTGCTAAAATCAACGTTGCTGGTGCTTCCGGCAATCGCGTGATCACAGGCGTTGCCACGGATCCAGCGGATCTTTCTTCAGCGGCTAATGTCGGCTATGTCAATCAATCGGCAGATGGGCTTTATCGCCATATGGATATGATGAAATCCCAGCTGCAGACGGAAATTTTTGATTCTGCCGCCAAAGCGGGTGCGATTGCTTCTTTGCATCCGGGAGAATTCGATCCCGAAGATAAGTGGAATTTTGCCGCTGGCTTTGGGCATTATCATTCTTCCAATGCTGCGGCTCTTGGTGCGTTCTATTCCCCGAATGAAACCACGACTGTGAATATCGGGACTTCCGTGGGCGGCGGCGATCCGCTCATTACGGCCGGTGTATCCTTAAAGCTCGGTAAAGGCAGCGGCATGGTGAAATCTCGCGCAGCCATGGCCAAAGATTTGAAGGAAAAGACCGCAAAAATCAAAGATTTGGAAGAAGAAATGGGCTTTGTTCAGGATCAGCTTCACATGATTCGCAAGGCGCTTTCTTCACTTCGCCTGAATCCGCTCCTGAAGAAATCTTTTGAGGACGTTTCTGATGACCATTGGGCGAAAGAAGCCGTGGATGTGCTTCATGGCAATGGCACGATCGATGGGTATCCGGATGGCAAGTTCCATGGAAACCGTCGCCTCACCCGCTATGAATATGCACAGATCATTTACAATATGCTTCTCAAAGGGCAGAAGGTGGACAGCTCCTATCTCAAAGAATTTGACCCGGAGCTCAAACAGATCCATGAGAAAAACCGCAAAAAATAACGGTTCATAGCTATTGACCGGCCATAGCTATTTTATATAGATGGTGGTTTTCTTCTGGCGCGGCTGCATGATTTATATTCTTTTCACTCCCTTATGCTGCTGCAGGAAGAAAAACTCACAAGAAAATCCCCTCCCGATTTGGGAGGGGATTTCTTGGCTTTAGGTTGGTTCTGTATATTTGATTTTGTGTTCTTTGGCAAAGGCTTGTGCCTGGGCTCTCTGCTCTTTTGTCCTGCTTGTTGTTCCCATTTCAATTTCGTAATCTTTAAGCTCAGCGTAGGACACTATTTTCTGTGTTATATATGCCATTTTTGTTGGATGAACAATGGCTTGATATTTACTAATGATATCATCGTTATATTTTTTGTGTTTCCAGTCTCTGGTCATTTTATCAATAGCAGGGCCATTCTTGCCATGGTTAACCAAATCTCCTAGTTTCTGGTTGGCTTCATTGAATTTATCATCATTTTCCTTAATTTCTTTGTTTGAATAATAGGTGTCCAAAACGGTCCAAGCTTCAAAAGCCTGATCTAAAGATATTTTTTGTACATCACTTGCCACTTTTAGTGGGGACCCCTCTACCATATCTTTAATGACCAGATTGTTTTCTGCTTTTGCTTTGTTGTCTTCATCGAACTGTTTACGAATTGCCTTTGCTTTTTCAACACACTGATCCATCTGGTTCATATAGTAAGTTGCCTGTTCTTTTTCCCCTTTGGGTACCTGCTGCGTAGCTGCTGTTCCGGAAGCACTTGGTGTGGATCCGCATCCCGGAAGCAGGAGACATCCGGCTCCAATGAGCAATGCAGCAGTCATGGCTTTTACGATCTTTCTCATACACGTTCTCCTTATTATACTTTTTCGTTTTAATCAAAATATGTTATAATTAGTAAAATGATTATTTGTTATTTTTTAGGAGAATCCCTCCTTTCTTTGTTCCTACTTTTTTGATTTCCTTGATTCAATTATATGCCTTGTCGTTTGTTTTGACAATTTTATTTTTATTAGTTTTACGAAGGGAGCGTTTCCCATGCTTCATCGACTTCCTCGCCTCGGTGCGGCTCTTATGCTGTCTTTGTTTCTGTTTTCTGCTTCCCCGGCTTATGCATGGCATTTTCATGGCGGACCCGTGCATGATGCAGAAAACATAGACTTGGAGAAAAAGATTTTAGATCAGGTGAAAGAGATTCATGCCAATACAGACCGCGTCGCTGCCTATGCGATTGACAGCCGCCTTCTGCTTGCCGCAAAGCTCATGTCTCTTTTCGGGCTCGATAAAAAGCTCAATAATTCCGGATTGATGAAAGGAATTGAAAAATATTCCAATGCGTTTCAGTCCTTTGTCGGGAAAACGTCTATGGATCTGGATGTTGTTCCGAAGTCTCATTTAGAGCTTCTGCAGGAAATGGGGCAGTATGATCTGCGCACATTTCAGGGGCTGAAAGATTTCAGCCTTCATATTGCCCAGGAGAAGAAACTGATTAACGAAGAGGCATTGTACCTTCTGCAGGCGAATAATGCGAATGCCCAGGCGAAGCAGAATGTCATGGATCAGATCATGAAGATGAAAACTTCCTCTACCCAGACTATGAGCGATGGCAGGCAGATTGAAAGTGGTTCGGATGTAGCTCTTGTGCAGCAAAACAATATGCTTGAAGGCATGTCCGGTCTTTATGATGTGGATCAGATGCAGTCTGAAATCACAATGAAAACGTATAAACTTGAAATGGATCGGCTGAAGAAGATGGAAGAAAGTGCTGACCGGATCCATGGCTCTATCGCAAATTTCGATGGAGCGCCTGATCCTTATCATCTGACTCCCGAGCAGCAGGAAATATGGAATAAAGCCAATAAGTGTGATATTGACATGTCTTTTGATGGAAAGAAACGCTCTAAGAAAGGGTCGTGATCGTGGTGGCTTTTTCTGCTTTTTCGTTCTCGCATCTTCCCCTTCCTAAAAAGGAGAAACGCCATCTTTCTGCTTTGCAAAGGTTTTTCCGTGTGCTCATGCTGGGCGTTCTCTTTTTGATATTGGGGCTTCTTTGCCTGCGTTTTTCCATGGGACATTTGTTCTTTGTGAATCACTCGCCCTCTGCCGTACCGGGAATTTATGTGGCCGCCTTGGAAAGGAATGTCAGTTATCACAAAGGGGACTTTGTGGTGGCATCTGATCCTTATGATTTTCCGGAAATCGGGATTTATAAAGGGGCGCTTTTCCTGAAACAGGTGCGCGGTCTTTGTGGGGATACGTATCGCGTGACCGATACGGACCTTATGATGGATGGCGTTTCTTATCCCATCAATCATACACTCTCTTATCTCCCCCACCAGAAGGAGGGCTTATATTCGATTCACGAGGGGGAGATTCTTCTTTTGAATGATTATCCTTATTCATTGGATAGCAGATACTTCGGTCCTGTCCCTGCAGCCAATGTGAAGAGCCGGGTATCACTTTTGGTAAGCTTTGAGACGATCAATCAATGGTTGTACCGACTGATGCCGGATGTGCTGATTCATCTATCCGGTATGGATCAGGATGCATAAAAAAGGCGATGTGAAATAACGATCATCTCATTTTCGCGTTCAATCTGCCGCGGG
>OGRO01000267.1_pt1 | contig 52697 bp, 56 predicted proteins | sample 1553451 | NCBI WGS metagenome assembly OGRO01 (sample SAMEA2580021, study PRJEB22360) | human gut metagenome | reverse complement strand
AGTCTTGTAAATTAAATGTTACTTCATAAACCTGCATTTAGTCTAAAAATTCACGATCGTACTTGTCGATCATTTTCTTTCTCTATCTCATCAAACACAAAAAGAAGAAGCACTCTCTTATGCTTCTTGTTTTAAATTATATTTCTTGTTGAATTTTTCAATATTTCCAGCTCTCTTACCTAATTGTGAATTCTTTCCAGTATAAGCAGGATGACATTGATTACATACTTCAACATGAATTTCTTTCTGATTACTTCTTACTTGGAAAGTATTTCCACAAGCACAAGTAACAGTTGTATCCATATATTCTGGATGAATATTTTTCTTCATACTGATTCTCTCCTTCCGCCATGACAAACTCAGTCATAGATATTAAATACTTTAATAATATACCAGATTTATCTCTATTTGGCAAGCTTTTTTTAATCTCTACTATTCCCAAAAAGATTTAATAAATCTAAGAAGATATTAATAAAGTCTAAATACAGCTGTAACGCGCCGTAAATTGCTAAATTATCTGTTGGAATATTAGAAAAAGAGGAAAATGATTTGATCTTCTGAATGTCATATGCAACAAATAAAGTAAATATCACAATTCCTACAATGGAAATAATTGTATCAACCATAGCATTTCCTAAGAAAATATTAATGAGACTGACAATAATGATACCAACCAATCCCATTGCTAAAATACTAGATATTTTCGTCAAATCCACTTTTGTAAAATATCCATATAGTCCAAAAATACCAAACATCAAAGCTGCTACACCAAATACCAACAAAATAGATGGTAATGAGAAAATGATAAAGATATAAGATAACATCAATCCTGTAACAAAGCTATAAAGTGCAAACGACAGCTTAGCAGTAAACGAACTCATTTTTGTAATTCTAGCAGCCAGAAAAATAACAATGGCAAGTTCAATAATAAACCAAACCCAACCTAGCTTTAATACATTCCAAGCTAAGAATTCTTGTGTAGATACATAAAACGATGTTCCAAATGTAATCAAAAGTCCAATAAACATCCATAAAAATACTTTTGCAAAAATATTTTTTCCCATATGATTCACCTCACTTATAAGAATTATACCATGTTTTAATCATTTAACAAAGTATCGACCATGGTTTCTTTCATTTTCTCACTGATCTTTTGATATTCTTCTTTTGTTGGATAAATACTTGTAATCGTTCCATTTTTATTTTGGAACACAGTATGAATTTTTACAACTTGAATTTGAAAAGTACTTGCTAGTTCATACAAGCGTTCATTCGCATAGATTAATATTTCATTTAATTTCTCATTTTCTTCCAATGGATTATAAAAATCCGTCATAATAATATCTTCTTTACAGTATTCTCTTAGTAACTGGAATAAACGTTCCAGATCAATCATCATCTCATCGATATGGTAATATACCTCATTGTAATTTAATGTTTCAAAATCTGGATTTACTCCAATTTTATAATATAAATCATTCATTCCAATCGAAAGTGTAACAAAATCTGCTTTAATCAAGGCATTTTTTAAAGTCTGATCTTTTCCATTCATTTGTATTGTCCTATTATCTGTAATATCATGAATCATATCTGTAATTCTCATATTATCTTTCGCAAACCCATTGATATATCTTTCTAATTTATTTTTTGTTTTTAATTCTTCTTTTAAATAATCTGGATATCCATAAGTAATTTCTCCACTATTTGTTAACCCAAGTACTTGATAATCTCCAAGTGCCACATAATATACTTTTTGATCCATATTAGATAAATAAATTAAAAATACAAGAATCAATGTCAAAACAATGACAAAAACAGTTTTTAATTTCATAAGATTCCCCCAAAAAAAGAAAGTAGAGCTCTCTACTTCCACTATATTTCAATGAGTTCTATTTTAGCACCAACATGTGTTAATTTTTCGATAATATTTTCATATCCTCTTAATACATACTCGACATTTTTAATTTCTGTAACTCCATCTGCTTTTAATCCTGCTAGAAATAAACATGCTCCTGCTCTTAAATCTGTTGCTTCTACGACTGTTCCATGTAATTGTTGAATTCCCTGAATATCTAACATATCTCCCTTTACTTGAATCTTTGCTCCCATTTGGTTTAAATATGGAACATTTTGAAAACGATTCTCATAAATTGTTTCTTGCATATGAGATATACCTTCTGTAAAACAGAGGAGTGCAGTAATTGGTTGTTGAAGATCGGTTGGAAAACCAGGATATACCGCTGTTTTAATTGATGTTGGTTTTAAATGATCACTACGAGAAACAGTAACAGCATTCTCTTTTAATTCATAAGAAACTCCCATCTCTTTTAACTTTGCTAGTAAAGGTTCAATATGATTTGGAATAATATTTTCAATAGTCAATGGATTTCCCATTAAGGCTCCCAATATCACATAAGTACCAGCTTCAATGCGATCAGGAATTACTTCTATATAAGCACTTTTCAAACTAGATACCCCTATAATCGAGATCTCACTTGTTCCAGCCCCTTCAATCTTCGCCCCCATATTATTTAGTAGCGTTGCTACATTCACAATCTCTGGCTCTTTTGCCGCATTATGAATCGTCGTTTTTCCCTTTGCTTTCACACTTGCTAAAAGAGCATTGATCGTCGCTCCAACACTCGCAAAATCAAGATAAATATCCGTTCCAATTAGTTCATCTGCTTCGATTCGATATTTATTGCCATCAATCTCTACTTTCGCACCTAATGCTTCAAATGCCTTGATATGTTGATCAATTGGTCTTTTTCCAATCGCACAACCTCCCGGGAAATACATTTCTACTTTCTTATATTTTCCCAATAAAGCTCCCATAAAATAATAAGATGCTCTTAATTTCTTAGAAATTTTCTCTGGTATTTCTTTATTCTCGATCTGTTCTGATTGAATTGTCATTCTAGATCCTTCCCGTTTGATTTTAGCTCCTAAATACACTAAAATCTCATCTAAAGCATCAATATCTGTAATATCAGGAATATGATCAATCACAACTTCTTCATCCGATAATAAACTTGCAGGTACTAAAGCCACTGCACTATTCTTCGCCCCACTAATACAAATAGTTCCAGTCAGTGGAACACCACCATGAATTACTAACTTTTTCATTTTTACCTCTCCTGTATATTTTATGATAAATTGGTCTCGTTGTTATGCTTTTCCATTGCTTTCAAGTAGATGAATCTTCTCATCTATTTTATCTTTGATTGCCTGTTCTCCAGCTTTGATTACTTTTCTAGGATCATAAACTGATTGATTTTCATCTAAGAATGATCGCACTGCTTTCGCCCATACAATTTGTAGATCTGTATTAATATTTAATTTACATATTCCACAAGTAACACTCTTCTTGATCAGTTCATCTGGAATTCCTGATCCACCATGTAATACCAGTGGTAAATTCGTCTTTTCTTTTATTTCCATCATACGTTGAAAATCTAATTTTGGTTCTCCTTTATAAATTCCATGAACACTTCCCAAAGCAGGTGCTAGTGAATCAATTCCCGTTTCTTTGGCCAAACGAACAGCGTCTTCAACTTTCGCATAAGCGAGTTCATCAGCAACTCCATCTTCTTCGCCACCAACATGTCCAATTTCTGCTTCTACTGTCACATTTTTCTGATGAGCATATTCTACTACTTCTTTTGTCATTTGAATATTTTCTTCTACAGAATATTTTGATGCATCAATCATAACAGATGTAAAACCAGCATCAATTGCTTCCTTACAAGATGCCACACTACTTCCATGATCTAAATGTAACACAACAGGAACTGTAATTTGTAATTCTTCTACCATTGCTTTTACCATTTCTGTCACTGTGTGAAAACCAACCATGTACTTTTTAGCACCTTCACTGACTCCCAAAATAACAGGACTCTTTTCTTTTTCACATTCTTCTAAAATAAATCTTGTCCATTCTAGGTTATTAATATTAAAATGCGGTACTGCATACTTTTCTTCTTTTGCTTTTTCTAATACTTCTTTTGAATTTACTAACATATTCATCCTCCCTTTTTATTATAGCAAGTTTTCTCTTATAAAACAATCAGAGTCCGTAGAGGATTCCTAATATAATTAATACACATCCACCTAATATCGGGGCAACAGTCCCTAATAATTGATTTAATTTCTTTCCTAGCTCTAATCCTAAACAAGTAAATATCCCACTACAGAAAGAAAAAATACCAGCACAAAGAAGAAGATGATCAGAAATCGCATTCATTCCAACACCAACCGAAAAACTATCAATAGACACTGCAAAACCAAATAAAAACATTTCAAATAAACGAAATACTTTCGTCTCTTTTTCTTTCTTAAAGCTCTCTAAAATCATTTGAATCCCAATAAAGATTAATAAAACACAGATGATAAAATCAGGATTGAGGGGAAAGAAATGAAAGATGAGTTTTCCAAAAAAATGTCCCAAAAGTGGCATCACAAAGTGAAACAAAGAAACAATCAAAGAGAGTTTGAAAATATAATTCTTTTTTAAATTCAATGTTCCGTACAACAATGCAAGAGAAAAAGCATCCATGGATAAACTTATTCCAATCAAAATAACAACAAAAATATGCATAGAATCACCTAAATTATTCTATGCATAGAAACTATAAATATTTTTCAATGAGTTCTTGAATAAAAAATTGATATTCTGTTTCTTCTTCTGCCTCTGTCTCTTCTGCTTCCATAATGCAAAGTGGAGGGAAGAGAACACACCACCAATTATCTCCTTCTCCTTTTCCTAATGTCACAAGTAATGATTCATACTCTCCCTCTTCATAAGTGACACCTTTATATTCTTTCTCAGGAAAATAATGATACCCATAATCAATTTGAAAAGATTGTGTGCTATTTTCTCGACGCAATGTATTTTCTACACTTGTATATATAGTAGGAAGTTGATTTTGTATCTTCTCTCTGGCAGCATCGATTCCCTTTGTATTTTCTAATATGGTATATAAATCCCCTTGTACTGCTTCACTTACTTTTTTCTTTAATGCTTGATCTTCTTTACTATTTGAGTTTGCTAAAACACGAAGACGAATCGCTTCATTTGGTATCATAACCTCTGTTGAATGATTGCCAATACATTGAAAAAATAAAACCGAAACAATTCCTAATATGACCCATTTTCTCATAAAAAATCGCTCCCTTACATTGTCATAATGAGCGATTAAAAAATATTTATACATTTATTTATGATAAGATTCGTGATGTATGATTTTATAAGAACGATAAATCTGTTCTAATAATAGAATACGAAATAATTGATGAGGAAAAGTCATCTTACTAAATGATAAAGAAAGATCACTTTTCTCTTTAATACTTGCATCTAATCCATAAGAACCACCAATTACAAAAGTAATTGTAGAATAGTTCTGAAATAAATCATCTATTTTCTCCGCAAGTTGTTCACTAGAAAAAGCTCTTCCTTCTATTTCTAAAGTAATCACATAATCTTTGGAACCAATCTGTTTTTGAATCAGTAATGCTTCTTTTTTCTGGTTTTCCTGAGCATTCCCGTTAGTATAATCCGGAAGTTCTATTATCTCTAATTTTGTATATTTACTCAATCGTTTTTGATATTCTTGAATTGCTTCCCGAAAGAAAGATTCTTTGATTTTTCCAACACATATGATTTTGATCATACTTCTACCAACTCCGTTTGCTCTTTCTGATGAGATATGACAACAGGAATTTGATAAGGTAAATTTTCCACACAAGTATCATAAGCAATTTTCTCATCATTATTTTCTTCACTCAAATGGATTAAAATAATCTCTTTTGTTTGATTTCCAATTAACTTAGATAAATAATAACTACTATCTTTATTGGACAAATGTCCTCGGTCTCCTAAGATACGTTGTTTTAAATGATATGGATATTTTCCATTCATTAAAAGTTGAATGTCATGATTACTCTCCATAATATACAAACTTCTGTTTTTTAAAATTGGAAAATATTTCTGATTTAAATATCCCGTATCTGTAATATAAACAATGGATGCGGTCTCTTCTTCAAATAAATATCCATTGGAATCAGCAACATCATGGCTTGTTTTAAATACAGTAACATGAAACGTATCTATCTCATAACTTTGATCAATAATTTGATAAGAAAAATCAGGATACATTTTTACAAGTTCTTCATACATAACTTGACTCACATATAAGCTTGGGTGATATCTTTTCATAAAGACACGTAGACCGTTGATATGATCTACGTGTGTATGAGTAAGAAAAATTCCTTCTATTTCACTAGGCTCCACTTCTAACTCTTTTAATTTTTTTTCAATATAAGAAGCAGTCATTCCTAGATCCACTAAAAACTTATGTTGTTTTGTTTCTATATAAGTGGAATTTCCCTTACTACCGCTTGCTAAAACACTAACTCTCATTAATATAACAGCAACGCATTATATACGGTACCACGTCTTGGTGGCCCGCCAACCCAAGCTTCAAAGTGTAAGTGACATCCGGTTGCTCTACCGGTTCTTCCTACATATCCAATTAATTGACCTTTTTCAACAACTTGACCAACCTCTACAACATAACTTGCCATATGTGCATATAAAGTATAATATCCATTATTATGATTAATTGTTACATAATTACCATTTCCTAAATCAGGTCGATAATCTGCTTCTGTTACTACTCCATTATTTGCAGCCCAAATTGGTTGACCACAGCTTTCTGAAATGTCCGCACCCGTATGTAAAGAACGGGTTCCACTAATTGGATCAATACGATAACCCATAGGACTAATTACATAGTGACTTGGGGTAGGCCAATACCATGCTCCATATCCAACAGAAGGAATCACCTTATCTCCTTTGACCACAATTTGTTCAATCGCAGGTTTTAATTCCTCTCTAGACTGAATCTCTGAAGAAATAACATCCCCATTTAAATAAGTTAATTCTTGCTGAACACGATCTAACCCATCTTCTCCTTGTTGAATAATTTCATCTTCTCCTACCAATTTAGTAGAATCATAACGCTCCTCTGTTGAGAAACTATTAACAACATCAGAAGTTTGATTGACAACAGCTACAACTTGAATCTGAGGATCAGTCATTCCAATCACAACCGTTTGTCCTGGAAAAAGTAAACTCATTTCACTAGTAAACTCTGGGTTTGAAATTAAAAACTCATTCACACTAATCTGATTGTTAAATGCTACTTGACTAATCGTATCTCCTGCTTGCACAACATAATCTTTCTTATTATTGTATTCACCAAATAATAGAAATTGGGATAATTCTGTTGAATCTGTATAAATCTTTTCTGTCACAGGAATATAACTTTCACTCATTGTCATATTATTATTGATATAAATATCATCAATATAACTTCCTGTTGTTGTTACTGGTGTTTGTGTATCATTCATATACGCATTATATTCTTCCGTTCCCACAAAGGTTTTTACTGTATTTTCCAATGCTTCTTTCGCAACAGATTCTTTATCAATATATATTTGGATCTTATCATCACCATCTTGAATACTTAAACGATATCCTTTGATCGTAAATGGTTTTTTCTCTGATATTTTCTCATAAATATCAGAAATAGAATCTGTCTCTTCGTTGTATGTGACTACTTTTTTGATTTCAAGTCCATTTGGAGCATATACTTTATCAACGTTAAATTTTCTTTTATAATCTTCGCCTCTTTCGTCAATATAGTCTTCTAAAACTTCTTTTGACTTTACCTTGCCAATCACTTCATCATCCAAATAAACTTCATAAACTGTATTTGGTTCTACATCTCCACGTGATTGAAAACCAGATACAAATACAGTACTAATTAAAACAATCACAAATAATACCAAACCTATTTTCTTCATAAATCACATACCTTTCTCTTTAAGACTCTTCGCGATTAATAAAATTCAAAAATGTCGATGTCTGTAATTTAAAAATCAAATCAATTGTCGCAGTAGGACCACTACGATTTTTACGAATTAATAATTCACTACGACTTGTATTTTCATCAATCGCATTTTCTTTGTGATAATAATCATCACGATATAAGAAAGCAACCATATCTGCATCTTGCTCAATTGATCCAGACTCTCTTAAGTCACTCAAAATCGGACGCTTGTCATCTCTACTTTCTACACTACGCGAAAGTTGAGCAAGAGCAATTACCGGAATATTCAATTCCATTGCCATTGTTTTTAATGAACGAGAAATCTCTGATACTTCCTGTTGTCTTTGTCCGGCATATTTACTAGATCCACTAATTAATTGCAAATAATCAATGATGACTGCGGAAAGACCAGACTCACTTGCAGAGAGTCTACGACACTTAGAACGAATGTCACTAATAGATAAACCTGGAGTATCGTCGATAAATATTTTCTTAGAAGATAAACGGCTCATCGCTTCATTGACTCTTTTCCAATCTTGGTGCTCTAACTTTCCTGTACGAAGCTTGCGACTATCTATCTGTCCAGCACTTGCGATCATACGCATAGCAAGTTGTTCGGCACCCATTTCCAAGTTGAAAATGGCAACTGACTTATCTGTATTATCCGCCATATTCATGGCTAAATTTAAAGCGAATGCTGTTTTTCCCATGGCAGGACGAGCTGCAATAATAATCAACTCATTCTCATGAAATCCGGAAGTAATACGATCCAGATCGTAAAAACCAGTTGCAATTCCAGTAATTTCACCCTTATTCTTTGATAACTTTTCTAAATCTAATTGCGTCTTATTTAAAACATCTGTCAAACTGCGAAACTCTGTTCCTTTTCTCGTTTTTACAACATTTAATATTTTCTTCTCTGCATTATCTAATAGTTCACTAATATCTCCTGTTGCTCCAAAACAATCATTTGCAATCTCTGTAGATTCTTCAATTAATCTCCTTAAAATCGCATTTTCTTCCACAATCTGCATGTAATTATCCACATTAGCAGCACTAGGTACAATATTTGTCAGTTCACTCAGGTACTCAACATCGCCAACTTGCTTTAACCATTTTCTCTTATCTAATTCTGCACTCACAGTAGTAAAATCAATTGGAACTTGTTTTTCCACCAAGTCACGCATCACTTCAAATATTTTTCTGTGACTATCAGAATAAAACAAATCTGTATCTAAATTTTCAACACACTTCTGAGCAGCATACTTCGATAAAAACATAGATCCTAAAACAGATTGTTCTGCTTCTAAATTGTGTGGTATGACTCTTTCTTTCATGAGAATCCCCCCTGTATCCATTTTATTTTACATGGACTTTCATTTTTGCAATTACTTTTTTATGTAGTTCAATATCTACATAATGCATTCCTAAACTTTGGATTGGATGATCCAAGTGAATTTGCTTCTTATCAATATCATATCCTTCTTTGGATAATGCTTCTTTGATTTGTTTTACAGAAATCTGGCCAAACATTCTTCCTTCTTTTCCAGTTTTTGCCTGAAACTCAAACGTTTTTTTCTCGATTTCTTTCTTTAAATCTTCCATATCATGGACTTTTAATGTTTCTTCAATTCCACGACGTGCTTCTTCATTTTTCATTTTTGTCATGTTTGCTGAGTTTGCTAAAACTGCATAACCATTTTTGATTAAGAAATTATTTCCATAACCATCCTTAACTTCTTTTACTTCTCCCTTTTTACCTTGCCCTTTTAAATCACGAATGAATATTACCTTCATAAAATCACTCTCCATTCAATATTTTGATTAATTCATCTTTTACTTCCATCAATGTCTTATTCTTCATACTTGTAGCAGCTTCCGTTGTATGACCACCACCACCAAGTTGTTCCATATAAGACTCTACATTGATCAGTCCAATCGATCTTGCACTTACATAAACAGTTTCATCATCTAATCTTCCAATTACAAAAGATGCCTCTACTTCATCAAATTTTAGAAGTTCTTCTGCAATTACAGCAAGATCTTTCCTTTCATAGTGCTCATCATCCATAATACACATTGCCATATTTTTATTAATCATAAAACTTCTCTTCACAAAACGCTGTCTTTTTAGATAACGATTACGATCTTCCTTCAATAACATTTGCTTTAATATATGATCCGCACCAATCCTTGTTAAAAATGCTGCAGCTTCATAAGTTTTATCGGTGGTCTTTACATTAAACTGATTGGTATCAATTTCAATCCCAGCTAACATGATCGTTGCAATCACTGGATTTACTTTCTTATTTAAATATTTTAGATAATCCACCATAATCTCGTTCACACTCGATAAATCTGGCGCAATATATTCAAAAATAGTTGGATACGTAATCTTATGATTTTTCACATGATGATCAATCACTACAATATTTTGAAATTGATCAACAACATTTGGAAATTCTAACATTTCTTTCTTATAAACATCAAGTATGACAAGTAAACTATTTTCTTTTTTATATTTCAAATAGTCTTCTTCATTTAAAAAATGAACATCAATTTTTGTCTTTTCTAAACACTCTAAAGCATGAGAAATTGCCACATTATCTTTCAAGTTTTCTAAAAAAACATATGCTTTCTTATCAAAACTTCTTACAATCTCATATAGAGCTAAAGAAGATCCAAAGGCATCCATATCAATATCATGGTGTGCCATAATCATAACATTATCACTTTCACGTATTAATGAGGTTAATTTCTTGAACATTGTTTCCATGGAATCACCTATATAACATTATACTATAAATAAAAAAAAATGAAAATGTAATTTCACAAATTCATTTTATCGATGCTTTGGTGTTAATACAATTTTCTTAGAATTATCTTCAATTCCTAAAACAAGTTGATCTTCTGTGACAACATCTTCTAAAAATAAATCACGTCTAATATATTGATCAATCACCGCTTGTTGAAATTCATTTAATTTTGTTCCATCAAAAGAAAGCTGTAACAAACGCATCACATCTATAGGGTTCGTCATTTTTTTACCACTTCGAACAACCAATTGATCAGCATGAGCATTATATTCCATAAAATGTTCTGCCTTTGTTTCATCTGGTAACGTCCAAAGGCGAATTTTATCTGGTTCAATGCAAATAACGTCCTTTTGTTCTTCTAAACAATGTTGAAAAGCTCGCATATTTCTCATATTATGAACAAAATCCGAATAAATAAATTTTTCTATTTCTGTTGATAATTCTACCGGGTCAGAAATTTGGCACAATGGTTTTCCATGACGAATATAATTTTTATCAACATTCTCAGTTATATCTTTACAAATTATGCAATCTCTTCCAAATAGTTTTTCTAACCTTCTTTGTTTTGTTTCCAAATACAATAACATTCTTGTTGGGTTTCCCTCTAAATTAAAATAATAGTCATACAATGTATCTGTAGAAACAACATATTTCTTTAAAGTTTCTAGCTCCTTTTGTACTTTTTGATATTCTTGTCTTAAAGCAAATATAATTTGACTTAACTTATATACTTTCTCCATATCCGATCTCCCCCAAAGATATTGTTTATTTTAACTCATATTTTCTTTGAAGTAAATATTTTTTTTGCAAGATCTTTAGAAAATCTTTCAGAGAATGGGATGTAATCGGATGAAAATTTTTCTTGTGCATGTTCTGAATATTTAATTAATCTTCCGGCTGTATTTTTAAATAATATTTCGGTACCTGTAGTAATTTATTTATGATTGCATATAATTCTTAATTGATTGTAATATATCTTCTTCGACAGGAACATTTCTAAAACTTACTAACGCAGGCCATTCCTCATCCTTCCAAGTTTTTCCAAAAATATTTATAACCTTATCATAACGAGGAAATGCATGATAATGAACAAAAAAATCATGCATCATAGCAACAGTATAATTAAACTTAATTGCACCAAATTTAGAAACGCATACGTCTTCATACCATTTAATAACTTCAGGGAACTCAGCACTTTCCTCAGGAAGAATATTGCCTAATGATGAAGTTTCCCTTTTTAACAGAATAACTGCATCACCAATAGTTACCTGTTTCGGACGAACACATACAATCCAATACTTAAATTCTTTAATACATCTTGTCTCAGGTTTAAATTTTTTCATAAATGTCAAGTCCATGAAAAACACTCCTTTCAATATCAAGAGACTACCAAAGTAATTGTAGTATAAGAATGGAATTATTGTCAACAAAGGTATATGCAACATGTGACTTTTAAGTTAAAATGTCCGCTTTTTTAGATTGGTTTACAAGTTAAAATGTCCTATTAAAAAACACAATGTAAAAAATTGAATTTTAAGTTAAAAGTCACATTTTCATCAAGCATCTTCCTTTGTTTTCATCTTTTTCACTAAATCTTTTATCTTTTTAAAACGATGATGAAGACCTGATTTTGTAATTTGATTCCCTGTTTCTATACTGATAATCTCACTTAGTTCTAATAGTGATACTTCAGGATATTTCAAACGATAATTGGCTGCTTCTTGCACTTTCTCATCTAATAATTCAAAAACATCTTTCTCTTTTAAATACTCGATATCTTTTACTTGTTGAAAAGCAGTTTCCATTTGTTTTTCTACATTTGCTTGTTCACAGTTATTTAACCGATTAGCACGGTTTTTTTCTTCACGAAAGATACGAATATCCTCATAGTATAATGTCGCTCTATCTGCTCCAATTACTCTTAAGAAATCTCCAATTTTTTCTGCTTCCTTCATATAAACCATATATTTGTTTTCTCTTTTTAACCATTTCGCATTCAAATGGAATTGATTTAATAACTCTTGAATAAATTCTGCATATTCAAAATCACTGAAGACAAATTCTAAATGGTATCTAGATGTTTTCGGATCATTCATACTTCCACAAGATAAGAAAACTCCTCTTAAGTAATCTCTTTTTAATTCAAAATCATCATAGATATAGGTTTTGGGAATCATACTCATTTTTCCGTTTTCAATAATAGATAAATCTTCTAATATTTCTTCTTTCTTTTGTTTTACTTCAAGAATATACTGTAAATTTTTATTAAAGTTATAACCACGACGTACGGTGATACGTGGCGTAATATCATAATTTCTTTGTAATAAATTGAATATATGACTGGATACATTTTCATTTTCCGTTATGATTTGAAAATAATTAGGATAAATAATACCAAGATTGCGAATCAACGCAGATAGTTCAGAAATCTCATCTGTTTTCGTCGTTGTTAAGTTGCATACTTCTTCTTTAATTTTACTTGTAAACGACATTATAATAAATTGGAGAAGATATGGAATGCTAATTTCATTGTATTATGTCTTAACACACCATCTTCGATAATCACAAAATCATCTTCTATAATTTGTACATTTAACTCTTTTAAAGCAGCAATATCAACTTTGACAGGATCTTTCTGTTCTAAATCTGCATATTTATCTCTCAATACTTTATCAATTATTCCTTCATTGGCAATTACTGTATCTACTTTATGTTTTCCTAAATATTTATTTAAGACTTTAATATGATCTGCTACGGTAAAATTATCTGTTTCTCCTGGTTGGGTCATCATATTACAAACATACATCACTTGGGCATGGCTCTTATCTATTGCCTCAATGACATCTTTGCAAATTAAATTAGGGATAATACTTGTATATAAACTTCCCATAGAAAGTAAGATTAAATCTGCTTCTTTAATAGAACGAATTACTTCTGAACTAACAACAGGTTCCTCTTTATAATATACTTTCTTTATCACACCATGCGTTTCTGTTATATTATGTTCTCCTTCAATGGTTCTTCCATCTTCCATATCAGCCATTAATACAACGTTATCTTCTGTTAATGGTAATACTCGACCCTTTAGATTTAGGATTTTTGCTAATGCTTCAATACCTTCTGATAAATTCCCATTTATATTAGACATAGCCGTTAATAATAGATTTCCTACAGTATGACCATCTAAATCACTTGTTGTATGGAAACGATAGTTAAATAGCTTTTCTACAAGTGGTTCTACTTCTGAAAGTGCGACAATAACACGTCTGATATCTCCAACAGCAATTGTATTAAATTCCTGTCTTAATCTACCAGTACTTCTGCCATCATCACAAACAGATACAATTGCAGTAATATCTACTGGAAATTGTTTTAAACCACGAAGTAGAGTGGACATTCCTGTACCTCCACCCAACACAACAATTTTCTTTTTCATTCACTATCACCACTATTATTATACTATATTTTTTTATAAATTGCTCATTTCCCTACAAAAAAAGAATTCGTAACATTCTACAAATTCTCTTCACAATTCATTTCTTTATCCACCATCGTTGCTGCAACTGCGCCATCTCCAACAGCAGTTGTTAATTGATAAACTTCTTTTTGGACACAATCTCCACAAGCGTAAATTCCAGATACTGTCGTATGCATTTGTTGATCTGTAACAATAAAATGATCTTTTAATTCAATACCTGTATTTTCTAAGAAGTCTGTATTTGGTACAGAACCAATATATACAAACAATCCATCTAAAGAAAGCGTTTCTTTTTGATTTTCTTTTGCTATTTCAATTCCATTTAAAACAGTTCCATCTCCTAGTAATTTTGTAATATTTGTTTGATATGAAAAAGAAACGTTGTGACATTTTTTTAATCGTTCTAATAATAATGGACTTCCTTTATATTTCTCACTTCGATTGATCATCAACACTTTTTCACAGATATTGGATAGATATAAAGCTTCTTCTAATGCACTATTTCCACTTCCTACTACTGCAACTGTTTTTCCTTTAAAGAATGCTCCATCACAGAGAGCACAATAACTGATTCCATGGCCTATATACTGTTCTTCGAATTCTAAGTTTAATTTTCTAGGATATCTACCAGATGCGATAATTAATCGTTTACAAGTATATTCTCCTTTGTTTGTCTTTATGTAAATCTTATCTTCTTTTTTTATACTCTCTACAGATTCAAATAATACAGGAATGTTAAGAGCTTGAACTTGTTCATACACATTCATCGCAATGGTAGGACCATCTACTTTTAGAAAACCTGGATAATTTTCTACTTCCGCTGTTTTATTAATTTGACCACCAGGAATTTCTTTTTCCATTAATATCACATCATGACCAGCTCTTTTTAAGTAAATTGCAGCCGTCATTCCACTCATTCCAGCTCCAATAATGATAATACTATGCTCCATAATTTTCCTCCTTATAAAGCTTCTTTTGCTTCTTAAAACAATAGATTGCTACCACAATACCAGATAGCACAAACAAAATAGACATAATTTGAGCAATCTTAATTGGCCCTAACATCAAACTATCTGTTCTTAATCCTTCTACAAAGAATCTTTCTATTCCATACCAGATAAGATAAAAACTAGTTAATGTTCCTATCTTTAACTTTTTCTTTCTCTTCAAAAGTAATAGTATGATAAAGCCAATAAGACACCAAATAGACTCATATAAGAAAGTAGGGTGATGATAATTTCCACCAATCAACATCCCATCAATAATAAATTGTGGAAGATGAATCCTTTCTAAAAAAGATAAACTCGTTACAGGACCATATGCTTCTCCATTCATAAAGTTCCCCCATCTTCCAATTGCCTGTCCTAAAATCAGGGCAACAACCGCCATATCACAAAAGAATAGGGGAGAATAATGATTTTTTTTCGTAAAGTATAATAGATAAAGAAGTCCTGCAAGAATTCCTCCATGAATTGCCAGACCACCTTCCCATACTTTCAAGATATCCATTGGATATTGTAAATAATAATCAAGGTGAAACAGAACAAAATAAAGCCTTGCTCCAATAAAAGCAATTGGAATTAAAAAAAAGAAAAAATCAATCATCTGATCCTCAGATATTCCATGATGTTTTGCTTCCTTTAATACATAAGTTCCTCCTAACAAAAGTCCGATTGCAATAAAAAGAGAATACCAGTGAATTTGTAGTGGGCCAATTTCTATCAATATCGGATTCATACTTTCTTTCTCCTAAAAAGGGGAGTTAAAACAATACTATCCATTAACATATTTAATATTGAAATAATCACTGCAATCAGAAATGCCATCCAAAATCCATGAATTTGAAAGTGATTTCGTAAAAGAAAACTAACAATATATAGAATAAAAACATTGATACATGGATAAAATAAACCCAATGTAAGTCCTGTAATTGGTAAAGTCAACCAAAACAAAATTGGTTTGATTGTTTTATTCAATATGAAGATGATAATCGCTGCAATCAGTGCCCAAAACCCAAAATAATTAGAATCAATCTGTAACGTCTTAGGAAATAAAAGAGAAACAGCAATTAATATAATCGCATATCCTACCATACCAATAAACCATTCAATCACACGATTTAAATGAACTTTATGTTCTTTACTATCTTCAATAATTATGCGCATATCTTCACTTCCCTTATTCTATTATATCATAATTCTATGCAAGTATGTATCTACACTTTTCTCTTTAAAAGATGTCAAAAATAGACAAAAATAGAGTATATGTTTTGTTTTATACTCTATTTTTCAGATGATTCACTTTGTAATTCAAACAAAATATCTCTTAATTCCATCGCTCTTTCAAAATCTAAATTCTTTGCAGCCAAATTCATTTCTGATTCAATTTCCATCATCAATTTATGTCGTTCTTGTTTACTCATCTTCTCTGGCTTTTTCTCTTCGATTTCTTTATTATTGGAAATCACTTCATGAATTTCTTTTATAATTGTTTTAGGAGTAATTCCATGTTCTTGATTGTATTTCTCTTGAATCGCACGTCTTCTTTTTGTTTCATCAATTGCTACTTTCATCGAATCACTAATCGTATCCGCATACATAATGACATGTCCTTCACTATTACGAGCAGCTCTACCAATTGTCTGAATCAAACTGCGATCACTACGCAAGAACCCTTGCTTATCCGCATCTAAGATTGCAATCAAACTAACTTCTGGAATATCAATTCCCTCGCGTAATAAGTTAATTCCAACCACAACATCATATTTTCCTAATCTTAAATCACGAATAATTCTCATACGTTCCAATGTTTTTATTTCACTATGAAGATATGCTACTTTAATATCCGCACTTTTCAAATATGTCGTTAATTCTTCTGCCATACGAATTGTTAAAGTAGTAACCAATGTTCTCTCGTTCTTTTCCATTCTCTTATGAATTTCATTCAACAGATTATCAATCTGATCTTTTGTTGGTTTTACTTCAATCGTTGGATCTAACAATCCTGTTGGACGAATAATCTGTTCCACAATATAACTTCCTGCTAAAGCCTTTTCATAATCTCCAGGTGTTGCAGAAACATAAATTGCTTGATGAATCTTTCCTTCAAACTCTTCAAAACGAAGAGGGCGGTTATCTAAAGCACTCGGCAAACGGAACCCATAGTTCACTAAAACTTCTTTTCTTGCCCGATCTCCATTGAACATCCCTCTTACCTGTGGTAACGTCACATGGGATTCATCCACAACTAATAAAAAATCATCTCCAAAAAAATCAATCAAAGTCGTTGGCATCGCTCCTGGTGGCTTTAACGCTAATGGCCTAGAATAGTTCTCAACACCTCTACAAAATCCTGTCTCCAAAAGCATTTCCATATCATAATTTGTTCTTTCCATTAACCTTTGATATTCAATTAATTTATTTTCTTTTTTAAACTTCTCTAATTGTTGTTCTAGCTCTTCCTTGATATTTTTTACCGCTATTTTTAACTTATCTTCACTCGTAACAAAGTGACTTGCAGGAAAAATACTAATACTATTTTTTAAAGTTAATACAGCTCCAGTCACTGTATCAAACTCTGCAATCCGATCTACTTCATCTCCGAAAAACTCAATACGAATCCCTTTCCCATGTTGATTAATCGGTACTAACTCCAAAGTATCACCACGAACACGAAAAGCCCCACGTTTTAAATCCATCTGATTTCTTTCATATAACATTTCAATTAACTTCTCAATCACTTCATCTCGATCAATGGTCTCACCGACATCAATTGTTAACATCTTCTTACGATATTCCTCTATATCTCCAATACCATAAATACAAGAAACACTCGCTACTACAATCACATCTTTGTACTTGAGTAGGGCAGAGGTGGCAGAGTGACGTAGTTCATCAATTTCATCATTAATCGCTGCATCTTTTTCAATATATGTATCAGTTTTTGCGACATAAGCTTCTGGTTGATAGTAGTCATAGTATGAGACAAAATATTCTACATGATTATTTGGAAACAATTCTTTTAATTCCCCATATAATTGCCCAGCAAGTGTCTTATTGTGGGCTAAAACTAATGTTGGCTTATTAACTTGCTCAATTACATTAGCGATTGTAAATGTTTTACCTGTTCCCGTTGCTCCCAATAATACCTGATGTTTTACTCCCTGTTTTATACCAGTTGCTAGTTGTTCTATCGCTTCTGGTTGATCTCCACTAGGTTTAAACTTTGAATGAATTTTGAACATTGCTTCTTTCTTTTTTTCCATATTATCCTCCTTTACTACGATTACTACCAACCTGAAAATTCGTATCCTATCTTCAAAAATTCGTATTCTAACCTATTTTAATAACATCAAAAATGTGTCTTTTTTGCTTGGATACGAATTTCGGCCACAAATTGACTAAATAAACTTAAATAAAACTGAATAATCAAAGACGTTTTTCAATAACCTATTTTAACACTATTTTGACAATAAAACAAGGAAGCCAAATCCATGCTTCCTTTATATTTTGTCTTTAATTAATATAAATATTTCAATGATCTCTTATATCAATCACCCTGCACTGAAAGTACAGGGTTTGTAGCAATGACTGAAAGTCATACTATGCTAAAGCATACTATTCTGTCTAAAAATATCATCAACATTATCATCTTGATTTTCTATATATTCTTCTATCATATCTTGTGTTACTTTTCCTACACTTCTACAAAAATATCCCGTCGCTCACATATGCTGACCCCAATATTGTTTTCTTAAACTTGGAAAATCTTCTTGCAATTTTTTGGAACTTCTCCCTTTAATATATTGCATAACTTGAGATACAGAAAGTGACGCTGGAATACTTAATAGCAAATGTACGTGTTCTGGTTGGATGTTTCCTCTTACAATTGTTATTCCTTTAGCTGTGCATCCTTGCATCAACAATATTTTTAATCTATTTGCTATTTTTCCTTTCAATATTTTTCTTCTGTATTTTGTTATCCATACTACATGTACTTCCAAATCGTATTGTGTGTGGGCTCCTCTTCTCTTTTGTATCACCACAATGTATTGTAATACTTTTTGCTTGCTTTTTCCAGTCCTTAAAGGATTTATGTGGCTAAAGCCAATGGATATTATCCTCCAGTGCTTAGCATATTATATGATATTATTTTGTTTTTATAGCCTCAAGAATTTCTCCATTATCTACCTTAAATACAATATCAGCTAATTCCTCAATATCTTCCTTTATATGGGAAGCAATAATTATTATCTTGTTTTTTTTCTTTTCTTCTAATAATATTTTTCTAATTTTTTTTGCTGTTTCATCCTCTATTCCATTAAATGGTTCATCAAGAACGATTACTTCTGGATCTTCCATTAACACCTGAGCTATTCCTAGTTTTTGTTTCATTCCAAGTGAATATTCACAATATTTTTTATTAATATCATTAGTTAAATTTACTTTATTTAATACTTCAATTATCTTTTCATCTGAAATCTTTTTTTGAATATTTGCCAATAATTTTAAGTTTTCAAATCCTGTCAAATATGGTAAAAAGTTAGGTTTTTCTATAAGTGAACGCGTAGATGGTGGGAATAAGCCACTTTTTTTCAAATCAACATTATCAAAGTATATTTGTCCTTCAGTTGGTTCATAAAAACCACATAAAAGTTTTAAAAATACACTTTTACCACTACCATTTCTACCAATTAATCCATATATTTTGCCATTTTCAAATTCTAAATTTACATTTTTTAAAATTGGTGTCTTTTTAAATTGCTTATTTACATTTTTAAACTCTATCTTCATTTAAAAGCTCCTTTCAAATATTTTAACTATAGATTTTTTTAATACAATTATATATATGATTGTATTAAATATAAGAAAAAATATTAAATCAATAAAATTATTTTCAAACAAATACGGATTTATAAAAAATAAAATATTTTTTCTGCTAATATAATAAATCATATATATTAATATCAAAAATAGTATATATTTTTTATTTCCATACAAAACGACCGATAATGTAATTATACTAATCATTCCTATCAATATATTAAATATATTAAATATTATAAAAGCTATAAAACTACTATTAATATTTATATTAAGAATGTTATAAATTATATTCAAAGCTATAAAAACAAATGTAGATATTAATAGCGTAAAAACAGAACAAGTAATTATTTTAGAAATAACAATCTTGAATTTGTTTATGCGTAAAAAAATATTATCAACACCAATTTTTAAATTACCTAAGTGTATATTTAGATAAATAAAAATATAGAATATTATATTAAATATATACATTATAACAAAAAGAAAGGAACTATTATCAAATTTTAAGCCATTATTTATAAAAAATATATCATCTTTTATAATGTTGTTTATTTTACAAAAAATAGGAAAGAACAAGACTATTATTAAATATAAAATAATCCAATTTTTTCTTTTAAAAAATATATATTTAAGGTCATTAATTATTAAAAAATGCATTATATTTTAATATCTCCTAATTTCTTTCTAACAAATATGGACAGTAAATAATTTATTAAAACTAGTATTGAAATATATATAGTAGTGCAGCAAAATTCTATGAAAAAATTATCATACTTTGAAATTATAAGATAATTACCTATATATAACGGAATATTTAATATATTAGTAATTTTATCAACATTTAAATACGAAAATGCGATAAAACTTCCATATAAAATCATATTCATCCCAACTATAATTTTTGAATTTATAATCCTACATAATAATGTATTAAATATAGAAATACTTTGTATTATACAAAATAGCCTTACAATAATAAAAATCAAATAAATAAAGTTATGACAATTCAACAAGTCATTAAACTTAAAGCCTATACCGGCTTTAGGAAATAGATTTAAAGCAATTATAATTATAATCAACATTATGATATACACAAATAAATTAACAACAAACACTGTTAAAATTAATGTTTTCAAATATTCTTTTCTAGAAGTTAAGCGTGAAATTAAATATTCATTTTTATCAAAATAATTACATGTGCAAAAAGTTATTACTAAAAATGGGACCAGAACAGCAAATGTAAAAAATATTGGAAATGATAATATCGAAATAAAACCTTCCAGATAATTAAATCCAGCACTTAAATAGCCACCATAGATTGAAAGCACTAACATAAGTATTAAAGACATTTTAAAATATGTTGTTTCAAAAATAGTTTTTACATTACTTAAAATTATTTTATTTATCGATTTCAATAATAACACTCTCCTTGTTTCTATACTTTAAAATCACAATTAAAGTTGAAACGAAAAATAATAAAAAAGCAAATAATGTCATAAAGCCTAAATTCATAACATTATCATATACCCAAAAATTAAATATCGATAATGAATTACATAAATTATATGATTTTAATATTGGAAATATTTTTTCTAATCCTCTACCAACAACTACTTCTGTTATAATACCGACTATAATAAAAATTAAATACGATTGTACCAAAGTAACAAATAAATTGCTATTTTTTTTTGCTGTTATAATAGATATATTAATATAAAAAATTGCTAAAAAAATCAAATTGATAGTATAAGTTATGAAATAGGTTGGTAATTTATCTAAATATTGCCTATTTATTAGTGAATAATCGTAAAACTCAATTGTTTTATTAATATCAAAGCTTCTAGTTGTAATATAACATCCAACAAATAAAACTATAATAAATATTGGTATAATAATAGCATTTTTCCAAGAACCCAATATATTAACAATAAGATTCTTCTTATAGCTTCTTCTCATACATTCGTCTTTAAAATATCCTGTTTTAATTTTTGAATAAAAATCATAAATTCCACATAACATAATAATAAATGGCATAACATACATTATAATTGCCAAAGGACTGTCTACAATAATATAACTGAACAATGAATATGTATCATACATTATTGGTTTTTTTGGAATAATTGGAGAAGTATTAGGATTTTTATCTAAATACTCCATAACTCTATTATATTCATCTATTGAATGATTAAAATCGATTTTATATTTTACAAGAGATAATATTACACATAATAACAATAATAATAAACATATTAGTAAAAGTTTATTTCTTTTTAAAAAGATTTTCATAATACCTCCTAAAAAAATAGTTGCAAGTATATGAATGTTATTATTTTTAATTATTTAAAATACAACATACAACTATTTTTAATTTAATTGATTATATACTGATTCAGATACAAACCATGTACCATTGAAATAAGTAGTAGAAAGATAAGTATTACGAGCTTTCATAGTCATAGTTACATTTCCTGGAACCATACCATACGCTTCTGAAGAAGTTTCTGTACTAAATTTTTTCACAACACTATAATTAGTGTTAGAACTATTATGAGTAACTTCTACTAAAACCCAAGGAGATGTACCAGTTGCACCAGAAAGTCCTTTACCAGTTAGTCTTACATTAAAATCTCTTGTGTCTTGAGTACTTAACACACCTATAACATGATTTTCGTAATCACTTTTTGTTAATGTTCCTGCATCAACTGTTCCTTGCCAATCTGGTAATTTAAAACTAACATAACTTTGATAAGCTGCTGCAGATACACCTGAAACTGCCATAACAGCAGTTATGGCTAAAGCCACACCTAAATATTTTACATACTTCATTAGACCTGTTCGGCAAGCTCAATTATAAATTTTGATTATATAAACAACAAATTATTCTTAACCTTTTTTCATATCTATTCATATGACTTCTATAAGTTTCTTTCATAATACGAAAATTTTAATAGTTCTATTTGTATGTTCTATTTTAATACGTTCTGATGATAATACTTTGTTATGTTCTTTTTCTTCTTCAGTAAGTTCATGATACTTACTCTTTTTATATGGAATTATTGCATTATCAAGTTCTTTTTGAATGCCTTGATAACCACTATCAAATTTACTACCAATACCTAGTTCATTTAAATCATCTATAATATCACTATCTTTAAGCATTTGATAATCATGAACTTTTCCTCTTTCATTATGTACATTAATAATCCTTGTTGTATTTTCTACCCATTTAATACTATCGCAAACTGTTGATGGAGAAAGATCATAATCTAATCCCATTTGTCTCATTGCCCTGTATTCTCTCCAATAGGTTAAAGCAAGTACTAGTTTACATCCTGGACCAATTCCTTTAAAACTACCTTTTCATGTATTTGATTATACTTTTCTTTTAGTATTTCTAACATTTTAAAAAATACTACTCTTTTTACACCAGTATGTAGTTTAAAATTTTTATCATCCTCAATTTGTAACCATTTTTCTAATTTTATTTGGATTCCTTTTTTCAACATGTTTATCAGTTGTTGAATTATCTTTTAAACATTCTTCAATGATTTCCTTATATTCCCTTAAATATTGTTTTTCTTTTACATTTTCATTAATTGCATTAAAAATTATAATTATAAGCATACCTACTATTATTCCTATAAGTGCTATTAATATATACATCATTATCATCACCACTTTTATATTCTTGAATCAATGATATCATATTTTGACTATTTTGTTCAATAACCTTGCCGAACAGGTCTAATATAATAATAGTCTTCAAAGTATCCTGATATTATTTTTTTTCATTTGCTAATTCGATTTCTTCATAATTCGGATCTTGATATAAATTTGTATCAAATTGAGTAAATAAATCATCCATTAATTAATTATTTTTTTTAAATTCATACTTATATATGAAAACCATTCTGCCTACGTATAGAATAGATATCTATATCATTAACTAATTCTTTTTCTTCTGGTGTAAGCATGCTGTCATCTACTCGCCCACTTATATTTCTTTCATAACGATTGTGAACAAAAGAAGATATCACCGCATCTCTAATAGGTTGATAATTCATCCATTCAAAACCAATTTGTCCTCTTTCCATGTCATAGGATTCAGGATCCCTATTCACATCTAACATAACCGCAACAAGACCATTTTCTATCATATAGACTGGTGTTTGTTCTGTTACTGCATTTAGATTAAATATAGCTGTCCCTTTTCCATATTCAGGATCCATAGTTTCTCTTTTATATGCAACAGAACGTACCAATGCCTTTAAAAACTCTGCTTCAAATTCATGTGGTTCCATGGACATTACTAGTTCTCTTGCACCATTTTGTCTCGTAAATCCAGAAAAATTAGACCTAAGTCCTTCACTTAAAGCATAACTGAGATGTTCATAGATTTTGTTTGGATTTGAATATCTTCCCTGATATCTTTGATAAGTTTCCCAACATGCTTGATCAATTCTTTCGATATTTGTCATTACCATCACCACCTTCATTATATCAGTAATCTATAAAAAAGAAAATTCTTTGTTTACCTTTTTACATTTCTTTGCACCCTTCATTCTGATAGCATTTAACACTTTAGAAAGATTTATTCCTTTCTATTTGCAAATATGTTAAAATAATCTTAGAAAGGAGTAGAGATAATATGTGTTGTTGATACACATATTACTAGTAAAAGAGGAGTAAAGATGAAAGTAATAAAAAAAATATTTCAATTTCTTGCAATCATTATCTGCATTGGAGTTGTCATTGTTCTAATTTACTTGGGTTACATTTTGATTTCCAACAAACTGGAAGAAAGACGTTTAGACAAAGAAAGAACAAATAGTAGTAATCTCATGGAATATTTCAAATATCATGATTTTGAACACGTTCATAGTTCAGAAAAAGAACTATACTATATTGGGGAAAACTTTGTATGTGATGTTTTAAATGATCATCAAGTCATCGCAGTCGATCGTGATTTTATGGTTTTAGATGATTATTCGATTTATCAAATTATTTTGGATCAAGAAAAAACATTTAGTAATCATCAAAGTTGTAAGAAAGTAGAAACAGATATAGAAATTTCAAAAGTGAAACAAGAATATTCTACCTATTATCTATTTGATCAAAACAATCAACAATATGCATATAACAGAGAAATAGATCAACTTGAACAATGCGGATATGACTCTAATTATTGCATGAATGCAAATCCAATTCTTGCCAGAGAAGACATTGTTTCAATTGTCAACTATTTGGACTCATATACTTATTTGGTTTTAAAAACAGATGGACAAATATGGAAACAAAGTTATAAAACAAGTTATAATGGAACTACAACTTATCATTTAGTCAATGAAGAACTCGTCATACCAAAAGAAACTTATGGAACAATTTACGAAGCAAATACAATAGATAGTATTGACTTATCACTTGATAGTGAAACAATTACCACTCTTATAACTGATTGCGGATATTTCTTTTTAAAACAAATCGAAACGGAAGAGTGTACAAAATATGAAGATGTTCCATGCGAATATCAATTTGTAGAAAGCGATGTTTATAAAAAATATCATGACGACATTATTTATCTCGGCGCAAATTACAGCGTCTTAAGTGATCATACAATCATTGAAACAAAAGAACTGAAAAAACCATTAGATCCTGATGTCAAATAACAATGATGTAAAGTAAAAAACACATACGTGAAAGTACGTGTTTTTTCATTTATCTAAATATAAAATGTTAATATCAACCATTCCAGAAATACCATCTACTTTTCCATTTTCACATAACTGCCACATTTTATAATCTCCTTGATAAGTAGTAGTTGTATCAGTATAGTGAGCTAACCAAACATCATCTTCTAAAGGCATCCACATATTTTCTAAATATGTTTTACTACTGTAAATCATCCCATCATATCCTGCTTTTTCTACTTCATCTACAAAGGATTCTGCCATACTTGTTAAGTTAAAGAAACTCAAATGATAATCATTATAATAACTCCAGTTCTCCCAATCAAAAGCAATCGGCAACTCAATATCATAATTTTTTATTTGTTTTAAAACCCATTGTGCTTCTTTTTTCGCATCTTCTATAGATGCAGCATAAGAATAAAAATATACTCCAGCTTTGATTCCATACTTATTCGCATTCTTTATATTATTTTGAAATTGGGAATCTAGAAAGAAGTCTGTATCGATTCCTCTTCTACTACCAACACGAATCATTACAAACTCTACACCAGCTTCTTTTAATTTTTCAAAATCTACATCTCCTTGAAAACTTGATAAATCAACTCCGATCTCTGTATTTTCATTTTTATATTGATCGACAACATCTTGAAATTCTGTATATACAACTTCTGACTCTGGTTGTTCTTCTTGACTTTCTTCCTCTGGTTCTTCTTCTGGTGCCTCAACAATTAAAGTAAATGGTTGTTCTGTTTCATTCCCACTTTTATCTGTTGCTTTAAATACCAGTTCATAATTACCTGGTGTATTCAAGTCATAATTTCCTTCTACCACGCATACTGGCGTATCATCTTCATTATCTCCACACAACACTTTATCTGTTAAATTAAGATCACTTCCAACTGTAGTATAGTAAGTATTTCCAAGCCAAATTAACGGTTCTTCTGTATCTTCTACTGTCACTTCAAAAGTATAAGAAACGGGAATTCCATCATCGTTTACAAAATCAAACTTAATCTCTTGTTGTCCCAATTTAGAAGTATCAATCTCATAGTCATCCGTTATCTCTCCGTTTATACTAGAAATTAATTCAGATACTTTTACTTTAGAAGCATACTCTAATGTTAAATTAGATACTGTTGTAACTTCTATTTTTGCTGTTAAAACACGGATATATTGATATAACTGATATCCACCAAAAACACCAATAAAAGCTACCATTACAATAAGAATAATACGAAATAATTTCTTCTTCATATTTCACCTCATGATTACTAATACTATATCATATTTCATAAGGAAAAAGAAGAATCTATATTAAGATTCTCCTCGATAACGATATAAGTAGGAAGGTCTATGTCCTTCACCTGTTTTCATTTTATCTGTCTTTTCTACTTTATTTTTAATAATTCTACGAAAAGCAGGATCTAATAACTTCTTTCCTAGAATCACTTCATACACTTGTTGTAATTCTCCTAATGTAAAATACTCTGGCATCATATTGAATACAATATCCGTATATTCTATTTTATTTTTCAAACGATCCATTCCTGTTGCGATAACAAGATCATGATCAAAAGCAATTTGCTCATTTTTTACACGTTCAAATTGAACTTGTGTATTAGTCTTATCAAGTTGCTTCTTTTTTACCGTAAATGAGAAATGCTCCACGCCATTATCTAAAGAAAATACAATTTCATCATGACTTTCAACAGGAATCACATGAAACCAACAGGCATTTTCTAATAATTTTCCTTCTAGACGATTTTTATCAACAAGTGCCATATAAGTTGTAGAAATCACTCTCATACGAGGATCTCTATTCACATCACTAAATGTATATAATTGTTCCATATAAATATGAGAAATACCTGTTTCTTGTTTTAAAACACGTTTTCCACATTCCTCTAATGTTTCATCCATTTTTACAAAACCACCTGGTAAACACCATTTATTTTTATATGGAAAATCTTTTCTTTTTACTAGTAATACACTAAAATTTTTTTCTGAAAGTTTTCGATAATTTCCTTGTTCTTGACTTGATACACTAAATATTAAAATATCGGTCGTCATAGAAAGTCGTTCAAAGTCATTTGGATTGTAATGCGCTAAAAATTCTTCTTCCGTTTGATACATAAATCCACCTCTTTTTTATATTTTGATTATAACATAATTTGACAAAATATACAGTATAGGTTTAGTTTTATTCGTACAAATGATTCTGTTTTATATATTCCAAAATTGGAGGAAATGTTTCTAAAACCTCTTGGTTTTCTTTGATTTTCTTCCTGATCATAGTCGAACTAATCATTAATTTTGGAGCATCGATAAAATGAATATGTTTCCATTCCTCTTTTGTCAAATGAATGTCTGTTTCTTGATCTATTTTTCTATCAACACAAAGGAAGTGATATTTCTTTAATAAATATTGATACTCTTTCCAAGTTTTTATTTCCAATAAATTATCTAACCCTAATATAAAATAAATATCAGCTTCTGGATAAATACTTTGAAAATAATCTAGAGTTTGATATGTATATACACGCTTATTTTTTAATTCGTAATCGGAAACAGACATATTTGGTTCTCGAATAGCAAAGTAACTAATCATATTCATACGATGAACATCATCAATTAATCCCTCTTTTTGATAATGAATTCCAGTTGGAACAAAAATAATTTGATCTACAATTTTATTATTTAAGAGATATTTTGCAATCGCATAATGAGCACGATGGGGAGGATTAAATGATCCTCCAAAAATACCTATTTTCATACCATTTCTGTCCCTTCCATAACCTCTCGATTCTCATGTAGATTTACTATTATTTGTGTTAAAAAAGGTCCAAAATTAATCTCATGATACCATTTCTTCTTTTTGATTTTATTTGGTACATAAGATAAATTTGTTGAGAACAATTCATCAAAAATACCTTCTTGATAATATTTTTCAAATTCCATCGTTCCCTCTGTAAATAATGAAAACGTTGCGCACATATAAATCTTCTTTGCCCCTCTATTTTTTAACTCTTTTGCTACTTCTAACATCGAAGTACCACTAGCAATCATATCATCAACAATCAAAATATTCTTATCTTTTACTTCTGGTCCCATATAAACATGTTCTACAATTGGATTCTTTCCATTTATAATTTTACTTAAATCTCTCCTCTTATAAAACACACCGACATCGCTATTTAACATATCTGCATAATATCGTGCTCTTTCCATTGCTCCCATATCAGGACTCACTACTAAAACATCATCTAACTGCTCTTTCTTTAATGTTCGAATCACTTCTGTTGTCGGATAGATATTTTCAAATGGAAGATTTGGAATCGCATTCGATACATTTGGATCATGACAATCAAATGTGACAATATGATTCACTCCAATACGCTCTAATTCCTGTAGTGCAATAGCACAATCCAATGACTCTCTTCCTTTTCTCTTATGCTGTCTTGAAGCATATAATAAGGGCATTACAACTGTAATTCGATTCGCATATCCGCCAATCGCTGATACAACTCTTTTCACATCTTGAAAATGCTCATCTGGACTCATAAAATGCTTCATACCATGCATATCATAAGAACAATGATAATTACCTACATCTGTTAGGATATAAATATCTTGGTTTCTCACTTCATTTTCAATTACAACTTTTCCTTCTCCATTTGAAAAACGACTATTTTTACACTGTAATTGATAATTCCCATCTAATTCCTTTAATACTTGATTTCCTAACTCTTTCATATTGTCCATGACAATTAATTTTAGTGTATTCATTTTAAGACTCCTCAATTTCTCTTGGACAAGTTGGAATATGAAACTTATGTTGGTTATTCTGATGCAATCTTTCAATTTTCTCTCCCACTGCATCTGAAACACTATTTTTATCTTCAATATAACTTGCGATATCACGATAAGTTACACCCAACTTTTCTTCATCACTTTGATTTGACAATCCATCATTTGGCGTTTTATACAGTACTTTCTCTGGTACTTTTAAATACTCTCCAATAGCAATCACTTCTTCTACTGTATAATTTGCTAGTAAAGAAATATCATGAACATTATCTCCACCTTTCGTGAAATATCCTACATATAATTCACAAAGATTTGATGTACCTGCTACTAAATAAGTTCCTCCTTTGATTTCTGATAGAAAGGCTGCCATATAATATAGAGCACTCATACGTAGTCTTGGTTTCAAGTTAATATCACTATTCTTTGTTGTTATTTCATCAATTGTTTGAATTTTACCTACTTCTTTTCTAATATCATCAAAAGCGGGTGTCAGGTCAATCTGGTATAGTGGAAAATGATAATAATCACTTACTAGTTTCGCATCTTGATAATCTTCTTGATGAGAATGACATGGAAGTGCAAAACCAACAACATTTTCACTTCCTAGTGCTTTCGTAAATAAAGCGGCAACAACACCACTATCTTTTCCACCACTGATTCCAATAACAACTCCTTTTAAATGATTCTTTTGATAATAATCTCTGATAAAATTTACAATATGATTTACTTCTTTTTCTACTTCAAATTTCATTTTCTCATCCTCCTCATTTTTTCTTTCGCATATTGAAATGCCAACAAAGAATTAGAACCATTGATATATCCCATTTGAATCAATTCCTCAATTTCTTCTGTTTTAAATTTCATATATTGAATATATTCATCTGGATCTAACTGTTGTTCACTTACTTTTTGACAATTACGTGCTAAAAAAGCATGATTATAAGCACTCGATATTCCTTCATCTTGATAAAAAGATATTAATGGAATTAATTGTTCCGGTTGATATCCAATTTCTTCTTGTAACTCTCTAATAGCAGCCTCTTCCGGTGTCTCATTTTCTTCGATATAACCAGCCGGAAATCCCACTCCAACTCCATTTTTAATACAAACACGTGGTTCTATCACCGTAATGATTTCTTGCTCTTTTGTTACTGGTATCACAATAATTGCCGACCCATCTTTATGATTCTTCTTTATCTTTTCACGAATCAAAGTAATATTTCCATTTAAATGATAGCGAGCAGTTTCAATGGATAAGAAAGAAGGATTCTTTTCTATTTTTTCTTTCTTAATAATTTGGTACTGATTAAGAATTTTTAAAAGTTCTATTTTCTTTTCTTTTCGCATAAACTTTTCCTCTTTCTTCTTGTGAATAATAAGCAAGTAATTCTTCTTTTAAAGCATATAACTCTTCACTCAAATCGACATAATATTGATGTGGCATTTCTTCTCTTTTGATTTCTGGATACAAACGATTCATTTCTATTTCACAATGATTACGTAAGTTTTCAATACTCATTTGTGGTCCTACAAATACTCCATTTTGAAACACAAGTTCTTGTAATTCTCTGATTTCATAATTACGAATCGTCTTCTGATTATGTCTATTTTCAGGATCAATTAATGTATACTCATCCATTGGTAATTTCTCATGATGAACAGTAATCACATCTCCTAATGCATATCCTGTTTCTTTGTCATAAAAACGATATACTTTTTTATATCCTGGATTAGTTGTTTTGATTTTATCATTACTAATTTTAATTTTTGGAATAATTTTATTGTTCTCTTCTAATCCAGCCAATTTATAGACACAACCAATACGAATATTTGGTGCAGTAATATGATCACCGGCTCCTATAGAATCAAAACATGCTCCTTGTTCTTTTAAACTATTTATTGTTTTGGCAGTTAAGCCATTGGAAATACAAATTGTCGCATCTTGCATTCCTGCTTCATCTAACATCTTTCTAGCCATTTTTGTCTCATAAGCAAGATCACCACTATCAATACGAATTCCTTTCAAACGATACCCATTTGGAATTAAATAATCTTTCGCTACACGAATCGCATTCGGTACTCCTGATTTCAAAGTATTGTATGTATCTACTAAGAATACAGAATTTTCTGGATACATTTTCGCATAAGCAAGAAATGCTTCATATTCATCCTCATAATCCGTAATAAAACTGTGAGCCATCGTTCCCATAATTGGAATTTGATATTTCTTTCCAGCATACACATTCGAAGTTCCAGAACATCCTGCAATATAAGCATATTTACTTGCCATAATAGCTGCATCTGGACCATCTGCACGTCGTGCACCAAACTCCATGATTGGAATCTCTAAAGCACTTTCTTTTAACTTTCTTGCACAAGTAGTAAACTTAATTCCTGCATTTAAATAAGAAAGTAGAGCAGTTTCTATAATTTGAGCTTCAATTGTCTTAGCTCTTACTGTTACAATCGGTTCATTTGGAAAAACTGGTGTTCCAGTTGGAACCATATAAATATCTCCTGTAAATTTTAAATCTTTCAAATAAGATAAAAATTCTTCTGTAAATAAATTCGTACTTCTCAAATATTCTATATCTTCTTCTGTGAAATGAAAATTTTTAATATATTCAACAATTTCTTCATTTCCTCCCATTAAAGCATAACCACCTTGATTTGGAATACTGCGGAAAAAACTATCAAAATATACAATTTCATCTTTCTTTCCATCTTGGAAATATGTTTGAGCCATCGTTAGCTCATATAAGTCTGTCATCATGGTTTTTTGATTCATAATATCATCCTCTTTCTTTTTAATATTTTGTTAATATCATTTTCTAAAATTTTTTACTAACTGAATTCCTTTTTGTTCCATTAGTAGATAAGCCGCATCAATGTATGCTTGACGATGTTCTTCATCATAAGTGGCTGTCGCATCCTGATGAACTATAATATCGACGTTACGATTTTGTTGATCTAAATAATTAGACAATGCAATCGTTCCATTGGCAATACAGATATCAGTACAACATCCTACGATTGATATTTCTTTTAAATGATTTGTCTTTTCTATAAACTCTCTAAATGCTGGTGCTTCCATAAAACTAGTGGAATTCTTTTCGATTGAAATTCCCTGTTTCTCATATGGTAGTAAGTAATCCACCAATTCTGCTTCCTCTGTTCCTTTGATACAATGAGGAGGGAAGTTTTTAAATTCGCTAGAATTTTTCTCATGTGTATCTTTAATAAATACGACTGCACTATCCTTATTCAAATATTGTTTTAATAATTCTAGTTGTCTGGGAATAATCTTTTGAATGTTAGGATCTGCTAATGCACCTTCTTTCACAAAGCCATTGACCATATCAACAATAATTAATAATGATCTTAATTCTTCCAATTGTTTTTTCATAATATCTCATCCTTTCTTTTTAATATTTTGTTAATAACAAAAATATTGATTTTTCAGATGCTTTTCTGCATCTGTTACTAACATTATATTAATAACATATCGTTTTGTCAACCCTCTTTTTAACATTTTTTTAAAAACATTTTATTTTTTATAAAAAAGAAAGAAAACACCAGTATTTGACACCCCATTTTCTACATTCATACCAAAGTACGATCATCAAAAAAAGACCACTTTTCAGTGATCTTATTTATCCTCTTTTCTAATTTTAAATACAACTTGATATAAATCTTCAAAATCATATTCTTCAATTCTAATCTGATATCCCTTTTGTTGCAAACTCTCTGCAAAACTCTTTACTTCACCACTCACTTTTTGAATATCAAATCCAGTTTTCGGAGTTGGTTCCACCTGTACTTCTTTTCTTGCAGGTGGTACAGGAACTTCTACTGGTTGTTGTAAACTAGGTTCATTTAAAATTGCAGAATCTCCAGGTCTTTTAAAACTTGTTGAAGTTTCTTCTGGTTCTTCTGGATCAAACAAGAAAGAATTTGTATCATTTGTAATACTTGGTTCGATTGGCATAATATCTTTATCTAATCCATCAATAAATGTTGGTTCTATCAATCCCGGTGTAGTAGACTCTGGTTGTTGGGGTGTTGGTGGAATAGATAATGGTTTCTCATCTTTTGCCAAATCATTGAATAATTCTTCTTTCTTAGGTATCTGTATTTTTAATTCTCTATCTAAATTGCTAACTGATGAAACTGGATCAGGTTCCGGTTTCGGAGCTGTATAAATAGGTATCTCCGGTTCTACTGGTTTTGTAGTAGGTGTATCATGAATCGCAAATGATTCTGATTTTGGCATACTCTCACTAAAACTTGTATCTCCAAAATGGAACAATTGATCAGATGGACGATCTTCCCTTCTCGGTTGCTCAATTGGAGCCGGAGTAGGTGGAACGATCCTTTGTGGTTCCGTACTATGAAAACTAAATAATTGTTCCGGTTGTTGGGCTGCAGGTTTCTCTTCTTCTACATGTGGAGTAAGATCAATTGCTGATTCCTCTTTTTCATCTCCAAAATCAAATAACTGTTCTTTATGATCACCAGATACTGAAGGTTGTACCATAGAAGATGGAGTAAATAAATTTGAATTCATACTATTTTCACTAGAAATATTGGAAATGTTTTCTTGTTTACTCTCCATATTCACTGGTCCTGATGTTGTATTCCCTCCAGTAGGTCCAAATTGAAATAAGGACTCATTTGTTGCGGGAATCTCCTTAAATCCTGGATTTTCTTCTCCTTTTGGATTCAAAGATACCGTCTTATTTAAATCATTTTCCGTCACTGGGGCTGGAGTTACAGGTGCTGGCGTTGGTGTTGGTGCTACTGGTTCCAATGTCTTCCCAAGTTCTTTTTCATCAAAGAACTTATCAAAATCAAAATTCGTCACTGGTGTTGGCGTTGGTTTCACACCAAAATCCATATTTGCTTGAGCACGATCAATATTTTCTACATATCCATTATTTTGTGATTGTGAAGAATGATCTGTTGCTTCTAAATCAGCTAAATTAAAGAATTTACCAGGTTTTAAAGCAGGTTCAGATTGTTGTGACGCTTCTCTTTCTGCTTGTTCCATCTGTAACATCTGATCGTCAGGTTTTAATAAATCTTCTATTGTTTTTTTATCTTTTCCATTTGCTCTATTAATATCTTGTGCTGTATTGACAATCTTATCTACATCCATAAATCCCGGATTAATTGTTTGTTGAGTGATACTTCCTTGTGGATTAGGTACATCATTTTGAATTCCTTGTGTAGGTATATTATATTGTCCAAATTGTCCTGTCATATTATCATTCATTTTATTCACCGTCTCTTCCTCTGGAAAATCTAAAATCTCAATTTCATCTGTATTATTTGGTTCACTCTGTTGTTGCTTTGCATTCAATAACTTTTGAATTTCTAAATCTGTCTGTCTTACTGTTAAACGCTTATCAATAATTTCTTTTAACATTTTCTTTTGATCGGCACGACTCAATTTCAATAACGATCTAGCATGTCTTTCAGAAATCTTCTCATATAATAAAGCATTTTGTACATCTTCATCTAAATTTAATAATCGAAGCTTATTCGCAATGGTCGACTGTTTTTTTCCTAACTTCTGAGCCAATTGCTCTTGTGTTAAATACCCCATATCTAACACTTTTCGATAAGATTGTGCTTCTTCAATCGGAGTAAGATCTTTTCTCTGAACATTTTCAATGAGCGCTAATTCCGCACTTTGTTTATCATCTAGTTGTTTGATAATTGCTGGAATGGTTTTTTTACCAGCCATCTCACTTGCCTTGTATCTCCTTTCTCCTGCAATAATTTCATACTTATCACCAATTGGGCGCACTAAAATAGGGTGAATGACACCATGATTTTTAATAGATTCCGCCAGTGCTAAAACCTCTGATTCAGAAAATTTAACACGAGGCTGAAAACGGTTCGGTAAAATATCTTCAAGTAAAAGCTCTTTTACCTGAACTTGATCGTTCATAAACTCACGCCCCTTTTATCTTTCTAGTTATTCTTATATCATTGTACTATATTTTTTTTACTTTTACAAGAAGTAAAACCTGATATCTTTTCACTTTACAAATTCTCCTTTTATATAAAAAGAAGTAATCTCGTGATTACTCCAAATAACATAATAGTTTTCTATTAAAAAATCTAATTTTTTGACAATGGTCGTTTCTTCATTTCTGAAAATTTACGGGGATATTTTTTATTTGTATACATTACCTTTTTTATTTTAATCAATGTTCTTGTACTCTGTTCGATAGGTAATTCAAATGTTATGATCTCATCTAACCAACCACCAAGAAGATGAACAATGTCAGAAAGATCCTCTGTTTTCATTTCTAAATGGCCTTTCATAGGAATAAAGTATCCATTTAATTTCACCATTGGTAAAGACATTTCTGATAAGAGGGAAAGATTCGCTACTGCTCGTGATGTTACAACATCAAATTGTTCTCTATGTGTCATTGCATATTCTTCTGCTCTAGTATGAATTGCTTCAATGCCTGTTAAATGTAATTCTTGAATCACAACTTTTAAAAATTCAATTCTTTTATTTAAGGAATCTAGCAATGTAACTTGTATCTTAGGAAATACAATTTTTAACACAATTCCCGGAAATCCAGCTCCTGTTCCTACATCACATAATGTTTGCACTTTTTCTAAATGAATTGCTTTGATTAAAGTTAAACTATCGTAAAAGTGTTTTAGATAGACTTCTCCATGTTCCGTAATTCCTGTTAAGTTCATATGTTCGTTATATTGAACCAATAATTGATAATATTGTTCTAGCTGAGATTCTTGTACTTCTGTTAAAGAAATACCTAACTTATCTAATTCTATGAGAAATTCTTCACGTTTCACTTTTTTTCACCCTTTTTTAAATAGATCATTAAAATAGAAATATCTGCAGGATTCACACCACTAATACGTAAAGCTTGTCCAATGGATGTTGGTCTAATCTCTTCTAGTTTTTGTCTTGCTTCACTGGCAATATTTTTGATCTTTTGATAATCAATGTTTTCTGGAATCTTTTTATTTTCTAAACGTTCCATTTTTTCTGCTTCTCGTTTTGCTTTTTGAATATATCCCTCATATTTAATTTGGATTTGTACTTGCTCCACAATTTCTGGTTGTTCTTTGATTTCTATAAACTCTTTTAAATGTTCCACTTGTATTTCAGGACGTTTTAATAAATCATATAATGTTATTCCATCTTTTAACTGTGCTGTAGGTATTTGAGATAAATACTCATTGACCTGTGTTGCTGGTGTGATCTTATGATTTTTCAAACGTTGGATCATCTGTTCGATTTGTTGTTTCTTTTGAACGAACTTTTGATATTGTTCTTCTCCAATTAAGCCAACACGATATCCATATTCTCTTAATCTTAAATCGGCATTATCATGACGGAGTAATAAACGATACTCAGAACGAGAAGTAAGTAAACGGTAAGGATCTTTGACTCCTTTTGTAACAAGATCATCAATTAACACACCAATATAAGCATCACTTCTCTTTAAAACAAATGGTTCTTTTCCTTTTATTTTTAGTGCTGCATTGATACCAGCCATTAATCCTTGACATGCTGCCTCTTCATAACCACTTGTTCCATTGATCTGTCCAGCAGTATATAAATTTTCAATTAATTTTGTTTCTAAAGTTTGTTTTAACTGTGTTGGATAAATCGCATCATATTCAATCGCATAGGCATATTTTAATATCTTAGCATCTTCTAGTCCTGGAATACTGTGTACCATTTGTTCTTGAATATCATGAGGCATACTTGTAGAAAATCCCTGTATATATATTTCATTAGATTGTAAACTTGTTGGTTCTAAAAATAATTGATGACGTTCTTTATCTGCAAATCGAACAATTTTATCTTCAATAGAAGGACAATATCTTGGGCCAATTCCTTTGATATCATCTAATCCTCCATACATACTTGATTTATTTAAATTATCACGGATAATTTGATGTGTTGTTTCTGTTGTATAAGTCAAATAACAAGGAATCTGATTATGAACATCATAATTTGGCTCATAATCAAAACTAAATGTATAAGGAGTCATATCTCCATCTTCGCGTTTTGTCTTCTCATAATGGATCGAATCTTTCGCGATTCTTTGTGGAGTCCCAGTTTTTAAACGAATGATTTGAAATCCTAGTTTCTTTAAACAATCACTTAAATGTTGACTCGGTTTTTCTCCATGAGGACCTTCACGATGTCTTGTATCTCCAACTAAAATATCCGCTTTGAGATAAGTTCCTGTTGTAAGAATGACTGATTTCGCAAGTATTTTTTCTCCGGTATCTAAAATAACACCTTTTATTTTCTTTTCTTCTACTTCTAAATCTTCAACCATTCCTTCTAAAATAGTTAAATGTTCTTGATTTTTTAGTGTTTTCAACATCTCTTTAGGATATACAATGTTATCTGCTTGGGCTCTTAACGCTTGTACTGCAGGTCCTTTTTTACTATTCAACATTTTCATCTGAATTTGAGTTTTGTCTGCATTCTTTCCCATTTCTCCACCAAGGGCATCAATTTCTCTTACAACAATCCCTTTGGCACTTCCACCAATTGATGGATTACATGGCATATCAGCAATATTATTGATATTACCAGTAATTAATAAAGTATTTAGACCCATACGAGCGGGTGCTAAAGAGGCTTCACAGCCAGCATGACCCCCACCAACGACAATACAATCATACATCATGTTATCACGTCCTTTTTAACGAAACTATTATATACTAAAGTAAGGGAAAACACAACCAAGAAAAAATATTCCCTTATAACATTTAAATTGGTTTTTATCGTACTTTTGGATAAATATCTAAAAGGTAATTTCAAATAGCAATAGACAATTTCATATCTTGACAAATAATGAAAAAAATATATATTTTAAGTAATTATAGGAGAGGAGTTATTAAAAATGAGAAAAATCGGTTTTCTTTTATTATCAATTCTATTATCTGTGTCATTAGTAGGTTGTGGACAAAAAAGTCTAACTTCTGACGATTCTTCCAACGAGAGTCAAAAACAGGATGAATCTAAAGAATTATTACCATATACATATAGAATTCCAATGGAAGATATTTACATTGATGTGCCAAACTATCAAGAAATAGCACAAGGATATACACAAGTTTTTATTGTGCATGATTCTAAATATGTTACTGTTACTAGTGCTTTTGATACACAAGCAACTGATGCGAAAGATGCATATAATAAAACATTTCAATTATTTAAATTAAATATGCAAAACTATGAGGGAGGGCCAAATTCTTTTAACATTATAACAGACCAAACAATGACAATCAATGGTATTGACGTTTATTATTTTGAAGGAATGATTCATTACGGAGAAAAAAATCCTTATGATGCTTATGGTATCGGATATTCCTTTATCATGGATGGTATTCCATGTGCGATTATTGGTTCTGTCACTGATAAAGATCAACCAGAAGAGCTAAAAGAAGAAATTAAAGCAGTTGTAAATGCTATGATGTTATCAGTACGTAGTGAAATGTAGGAATGGAGAAATCTGTTCCTTTTTTTGAATCTTAAAAATAAAAGAATGTTAAAAATATCTAAGTTTAACATCCTTACAATTTAGCATTATTTATTTTCCTAAACAAAACTGACTAAATAATTGATTGATTAATTCATCTTGATATGTCTTTCCAATGATTAATCCTAATTCATCCCATGCATTTTTAATATCAATTTCCACCATATCAATTGGCATATTCTGACCAATTCCATCAATTGCTTGATCAATACTAGCAATTGCCTGTTTTAAGAAAGAAATACTATTCGCATTTGTTAAATACGTAGGATCTTCTGTTTGAATCTTTTCCAAATGAAATAACTCTTTCATTTTTTCTTTTAAATCATCAAGTCCTTGTTCTTTCAAAGTACTCATGAATACACATTCCTCTTTTGGAAGTTGGTCTATTTCTAGATTTGTTTTTAAATCTGTTTTATTAATAATAATAATTTTATTTTTATCTTCTATTTTTTTTAGAATCGTTCGATCTTGGTCTGTTAATTTTTCATGATTATTTAATACAAATAATACAAGTTCTGATTGGTCGATCATTTCCAAACTTTTCTTAATTCCAATCTGTTCTACAAGCTGCTCTGATTTACGAATTCCAGCGGTATCAATAATATGAAATGGAACTCCACTAATGACAATTTCACCTTCTACAATATCTCTTGTTGTTCCTTCAATATCTGTTACAATGGCTTTTTCTTCTCCTAATAAAGCATTTAATAAACTACTTTTTCCGACATTGGGTCTTCCGACAATAGAAGTTTTTATTCCTTGTTGAATCATTACTCCATTTTTACTTTCTTTTAATATATCTTTCATCTTATTTTTAATGTTTTTTAATTCTGGTAATATTTGTTCGTTTGTTAATTGTTCAATATCTTCATATTCTGGGTAATCGATATTTACCTCGATTTGCGCTAAAATTTTTTCTAATATTTCTTGTCTTAAATTTTCAATTTTAGAGGAAACTTTTCCATTTAATTGATTCATGGCAAGAGCCCTTTTCTCATCTGTTGTTGCGTCTACAAGATCTTTAATGCCCTGTGCTTGAATCAAATCAATTTTTCCATTTAAAAATCTTCTTTCCGTAAATTCTCCTGGACGAGCTAAACGAGATCCATGTTCTAAAACAAGTTCTAATATTTTATTTGTTGTTGCGATACCGCCATGACAATTAATTTCAACAATATCTTCTCCAGTATATGTATTTGGAGCTCTCATAATAGAAACTAATACTTCATCAATTTCTTTTTCTTTTTCTACAATTTTTCCATAGTGAATTTTATGAGTAGGGGATTTGATCAAATCAGAACCCTTCCATATTTCATTTACTATTTGAATTGCTTCTTTTCCACTTAATCTTACAATAGAAATTGCTCCAACTCCTAGAGCAGTTGATATTGCGGCAATTGTATCTTCCATATCATCACTTCTTTCTTTTTTTTATTCCAACATAATAATGGAGATGTTTTACATCTTTTATGACTTCCATAGAAACATATTTATCTGATAAAGTTACAATCCAACTTTCAAGATATCTAGGAGGTCTTATATTTAAAGGAAACATATGTCTTAAAATGATATCTTCAATTTTTTCATTCATGATATCAGGAAAATATTTCCATGCATTTTTTGCAGCTTCGCTTGCATGAACAAAACCATGTTGTTCAAAAAACTTTTTCTTTTGTGTATTTTCCTGCCATGGAGAATCATAAAAATCATGTAACAAACCACCAATTGCTGCACTCCGATAGTCTGCGTTTACTTTTTTTGCGAATCGATAAGCAACATAAGAAACAGCTAAACAATGTTCATACACACTAACCTTACCATGATGTGCGTATGTTTTTCTTCTTTGGAATTCAGGATGTTCTAAAATTGGAGAGATAATCTCTATAAATTCTTCAGGTAAATTTTGTTTTTTCATAAAATTCCTTTCTTTAAAGTGATTTTAAACTATTTTCATAAAATCGTCAAGAAAAAAGAAGTGATTACTCCTCTTCATAATGTATTGTGATATAACGATCTTTTCCTTCTCCTGTACTAAACGTAGTAATATGATCAAACTGATTAGATAGATTATGGATCATTCTTCTTTGATAAGAATTCATAGGGTCCAATTTCATATCCATTTTTGTCTTTTGAACTTCTTTCATTAATTTTTTGATTTCATATTCAAAATTATGTTCTTGTTTGGCACGATAATTTGAAACATCTAAGTGAATATGTAAAGGATAATCAACTTGATTTTGTATCGCTTGTTTTAAGAGTGTTTGTAAGGCATTCATTGTTCTACCTTCTTTTCCGATTAGAATTGCATTATTATCGGAATAGAGTTGAACTTGAATATTTTCATTTTCTACACGAATTTCTGTCTGAATTGGCAAATCCATTTTTTCTGATAATTCTTTTAAAAAGTTTTTAATATAACTTATTACATCTTTTCGTTGATAAACCTCAATTTGATGTTTTTTTGATTTAAATAATTTTCCACTTTCTACTTCTTTGAATTGATAATATAGTTCTTCTGCGTTGGTATCTAATTTTTCTTCTGCAAGAGGAAGTAATTCTTCTTCCGTCTTTCCTTCAAATACATATTTTTCTACCATTATGCTTTTCTCCTTTTCACCCATAAATTTTGTAAAATAGTAAATCCACTATTTACGATCCAATAGATAGCAATTCCCGTTGATAATGTTAAGGATGCGATTCCAATAAATACTGTCATAAATTTCATCATCATACTCATTTGTTTTGCTTGTTCACCACTCATGCTGGCACCACTGTTCAATTTAAATGAAAAATAACTTGTAGCGATAACTAATACAACAATAATAATATAAAGATAATTTCCACTAGACATTCCTGTTACAGGAGTCGTTCCTAATTGAAATCTTAAAAAGCTTGATTCAAATATTGCTGGTAAACGATTCATTGCCTCATAGAATGCAAAGAAAAGGGGAATTTGTAAAAATGAAAATAGACAACTACTCATAGGATTAATTTGATATTTTTTATAAATCGCAAGCATTTCTTGATTTTTTTGTAGCATACTGTTTTGATCAGTTTTATTTTGATACTTCTTTTCTAAACGTTCTAATTCTGGTTGTGCTTTCTTTAAATTTTCGGATTGTAATGCTGCCTTTTTCGTAAATGGCATGGTGATAAGACGGATTAATAACGTTGTTATTATGATTGCTAATCCATAATTATGGAATAGTTCGCCAATTTGAATAATCACCCAAGCTAGAGGTTTTACAAATACCGTTGTCCAAATTCCTTCATAAGAACCAGATACAATATTCATTTCCTCACACTTTGGATATTCTGAAATATCAACATCATTTTCCTTATATAATTTTAAAGTTTCTTTTTCAGTAGGCTGGCACAAAATATTTTCTGTTAAGTTTTGACCAGTCATCTCATTTTGAACCGTTTTCCCATCCTTATCTTTTAAATACGTTGTACAACCTGTTAAGGAGAAAACTAAAAGTAGTAAGATGAGTACTTTTTTCACATTTGTTTTATTTTTCTGTTTCATTGATTTTTTTTCCTTTCACTAAATCTAACTGTTGTAACGCAAAAAATAAATTTTTCTGATTTACTTCAAAACAATTTTTCAAATACCCTTTTCTTACAATAATAATACAATTAAAGTGATCTTGAAAAGTCATCTGATCAATCATCGAACGAAGTTGTCTTTTTACTTTATTTCTTACGACAGCATTTCCTATTTTCTTTCCCACGGATAAGCCAAAATGATATACATCATTCGTATTTCTTTCCACATAAATAAAGTAATCCTTATATTTATATGATCGATTGTTTTTAATAATTCGTTCAAAATCAGTGCTCTTTTTCAGACTATTTATTTTTTTCAAAATTTCACCATCTTTCAAAATCCCACCAATTACATTTATTTTACTTTATTTTCCCAAAAAAATAAAGAGTTATTGCATAATTCATCGGAGAAAAAAAACCACATTGGGTTATCGTGGTTTTTAATGAGCTAAGACTTTGCGTCCTTTTTTTCTTCTACGAGTCATAACATTTGTTTTTACTCTTGCGAAGAATCCGTGTTTTTTCTTCTTTTTTCTATTATTTGGTTGAAATGTTGTACCGTGATTTCCTCTCATTTTCTACACCTCCTGGTTTCTCTTTTTTCGCTTTGCTCTATCAATTATATATATAATATTCCTTTTTGTCAAACAAAAAGGTGGAAAAATTGAAATTTGTAGACGAAAAGTAGGGGGGAAGAAAGTAATCTCGTTTGTTTTTCACAGCTACTTTGTGGAAAACTTTTGACCTTTTTTACTTTCCACATGAAATGATTTTCACTTTTTTCGCATTTTCGACTTTTCCACGGTTTTTTCGACATTTTTTTCTTTATTTTTAAATATTTCCCAGATTTTTACACTCAATTGTGGAAAACTTTTTCCTCCTGTGAATTGTGAATAAAATAGTTTTCCACATTTTTGTGGAAATATCCACTTAATTATTGTTTTTAAATGGTTTTATATGTGGAAAAGTGTGTGGATTTAGTTTTTTCCACATTTTTTTAGATTATCACTAGTATTTTCAACGAAAATAATGTAGAATATTGGTAGTTAAAGATGAACTGAGGTGATTATTTTTCTATGGATAATAAAACTTTGTGGAAAACTTTTTTAGAAAAAATGCAAGAAAATATATCACCTATGCTTTTTGAAACTTGGTTCATGGAAACAGAACTGATCGAGTTAAAAGAAAAACATGCGACCGTCTTAGTTCCAATGCATGTTCATAAAAAACATTTAAAAGAGAATTATAATGATTTAATTCAAGAAATATTTGCTGAAATTACTGGAACAAACTTTCAATTTGATTATGTTACAAAGGAAGAAATCGAAAATCATATTGAAATAGATACAGACAATGTTGGAGTTCCTGCGATTAATGAATATGAAACAAACTTAAATCCACAGTATACATTTGATAACTTTATTGTTGGGGCAAGTAATAAATTTGCAAAAGCAACGTCTCTTGCAGTTGCAGAAAAACCTGGATTTATGTATAATCCTTTATTTATATATGGAAATAGTGGATTGGGTAAAACACATTTGATGCATGCGATTGGAAATTATATTATAAAGAATAGTAAAAAAAGAGTTCTTTACGTTACAAGTGAGAAATTTGTATCCGATTTTATTGGAATCAATAAAAAAAGTAAAGATGGAAATAATTTTGATAGTGTGGATATCTTTAAGAAAAAATATCGTGATATCGATGTCTTAATGATTGATGATATTCAATATTTAGGAAATGCAAATCAAACACAACAAGAATTCTTTAATACTTTTAATGATTTATATGGAAATAATAAGCAAATTATTATTTCATCGGATCGTTCACCAGATGATTTAAAATTATTAGAGGATCGTTTAAGAACACGATTTAACTGGGGATTGACAATTGATATTTTACCTCCAGATTTTAAATTAAGAATGGATATTATTGATAAGAAACTTGCAGGACAAGTGATGTCTAGTGCTTTTCCAAAAGAAGTAAAAGAATATATTGCTAGTAATTGTACAAGTGATATTCGAAAATTAGAAGGAGCAATTACAAGAGTTGTTGCATATGCGACCATGATGAATGGATCCGATATTACTTTAGATCTTGCAATTGAAGCATTGAAAGACTATTTTGCGAAAAGTGTGGTTGCGAAAAATAAAATTGATCAAGTTCAACAATTAGTTGCAAGTAATTATAATATTACTGTGGAAGATTTAAAAAGTAAAAAAAGGATGGCTTCTATTGCTGTTCCACGACAAATAGCAATGTATATTTGTAGAACAGTGTTGGAAGAGTCTCTCCCTAAGATAGGGATTGAATTTGGGGGAAAAGATCATACAACGGTTATGCATTCCGTGGAAAAAATTACAAATGAAATGAAAAAAAATCCAATTTTAGAGATGGAAATACAAAAAATTATCACTCAAATTAAATAAGTGTGTAAAATTCGACATTTTCTACTTTTTTTCCACATGATTATTTCTTCACTTTTTCTTGAATTTGAAAGATATTTTCATTTTTCCACACAATCCACTTTAATAATATTAATAATTATATAATAAATAATAACAGAAAGAAGGTACACAATGAAATTAACAATAAAACAAAACAAATTAATGGAACATTTAAATTATGTAATAAGAGGAATATCAAATAAGAATTTAATTCCGATTTTAAATTGTATTAAATTTGAATTAACTCAAGATGGTTTATATCTTATGAGTACAGATAACGAAGTAGCAATTAAAACATTTATTGATAAAAAAGATATTGATTCTATTGATACCACGGGAGAAATTGTAGTATCTGGAAGATTTATTTATGAAATTATTAAAAAACTACCAAATGAATTAGTAAATATAGAAGAAGTTGTTGATTCTAAATTATATGTTTATACACAAAATTCTTCATTTCATCTAAATTGTAATAATGTATCAGAATTTCCTAATTTAGAATTAGAAGATAGTAAAACTCCAATTTATATATCACAAAAGTTATTTAAAAATATTATTACACAAACATCTTTTGCTTCTTCCACACAAGAATCTAGACCAATATTAACTGGTATTAATTTCCATATTGAAGGAAATCTTATGGAATGTACTGCGACAGATTCTTATCGTCTTGCGAAAAAAACGGTTGAAGTAAGCAGCACATTAGATGAAGCAACAGATATTGTCATTCCAACAAAAAATTTAAATGAATTAATTCGTTTATTTAATGATGATGAAGAGCAATTAGAAATGCATGTATTTAATAATAAAGTGATTTTTAAATTTGGGTCTATTGTGATGATGTCTCGTTTAATTAATGGGACATATCCAAATACTTCTAAATTAATTCCTACTGAATTTGAATTGACGATGTCAGTTAATTATAGAGATTTTTATAATTCAATTGATAGAGCTTCATTATTAACAAATGAGGCCGATAAAAATACAATCAAATTACAAAGTAAAGGAGATGAAATTGTAGTTTCATCAAATATTCCCGAAATTGGTAATGTTGAGGAAAAGCTGAATGTTAAGAAAGATCAAGAGAAAGAGATTAAAATTGCATTTAGTAGTAAATATATGATGGATGCTTTAAAATCATTTGAAAGTGAAGAAGTAGAATTGTTATTTAATGGGGAAATTAAACCAATTATTCTAAAGAATCCGGAAAGTGATAATTTAATACAATTAATCTTACCAATTCGTACTTATTAGAACATTTTTGTTCTTTTTTTTTCGATTTCGACAAAATTCGACATTTTTTTCACTTTTTTCTGTTAGAGTAAAGGACATTCGACTACTTTTGTCGAACAATATTAATAGAGGAGGTGAAAATATGCTTCGTGAATATGAAATTAATTCTAATACTTTAGCACTTTTACCAATAGGAAAAGAAGCTACAAAAGTAATTGAAAAACAAGATAGTTTTTTAGTAAATATGACTCCTAGTGATATTATTGATCAAAGCTGTCGTTCTTTTGGTAGTTCTTATTTAGGAAGACATGAGGGTACAAAGCATTTAACAGGGATTAATTATAAAGCACCAATTATTATTGAAGAAACACAATCTATGATTTTTTTCCCAACTGCTTCACCAAGGTTTTCAAAATGTGCATGGATTGCATTAAATCATGTTAAAAATCACATTCGCTTTGAAGAAAAATCAATTCTTTACTTCCAATGTGGTAAAAATGTAGAGTTAGACATCTCATATGGTTCTTTAGAAAATCAAATTTTAAGGGCAACGAAATTAGAATCTGTTTTGAGAAAGAAAAAGTCTTACTAAAATTTAAGAAAAACAAGTTTTTTTGCTTGTTTTTTCTTTTTTTGCGCCTATTTGTGGTATAATATGAAGTGTGTATAGGAGTACCTTTCATAACATAAATTTCAAATAACGACGTTTAACACAGAAAAGAGGGAGGATATGTTCTTAAAAAAGATATATTTAGATCAATTTCGTAACTATGAACATCTAGAAGTAACATTTCAACCTTCTATTAATATTATTTATGGGGATAATGCACAAGGTAAAACAAATTTATTAGAGGCAATTTATGTTTTATCAATGACAAAATCTCATCGGTCTTCTATTGATAATGCATTAATAAAAAATGGGGAAACTACTTCTTACATGAAGGGAACTGTTGTGACTAGTCATAGTTCTAAAACATTGGAAGTAGGATTGACTAAGACAAAAAAATTATTAAAAATTAATCAAGGAGAGGTCAAAAAAGTAAGTAATTATATTTCAAATATGAATATAGTTATTTTTTATCCAGAGGATTTAGACCTAATTAAGGGTGGCCCTGGTTTGCGGCGTCGTTTTATGAATCTTGAACTTTCTCAACTTTATCCTTCTTATTTAGATATATTAAATGACTATAATAAGTTATTAAAAATGAGAAATGATTGTTTAAAACAATATTTAAAGGGTGAATTTGTGGATGAAAGTTATTTTCAAATTTTAAATCAGTATTTTGTGGATAAAGCTTCATTGATTTATCAAATGCGAAAGAAATTTGTGGAAAAGTTGAATCATTATCTTCCTAAAATTTTTGAAGATATATCAGGTAGAAAGAATTTCTCACTGATTTACCGTACAAATATAGATTTGGATTCATCGGAGTCTTATCAAGAGCAAATGAAGAAAAAGTTAATGAAACATAGTGAAGCTGAAAAAAGAATAGGTTCTACTTTAGTTGGACCTCATAAAGATGATTTAGAATTTATCTTGGATGAGAGAAATTTGAAATTATATGGTTCTCAAGGACAACAACGAATGGCGATTCTATCTCTTAAGTTATCTGAGATTGATCTATTTCGTGATTATAAGAAAGAAACTCCAATTTTATTATTAGATGATGTTTTCAGTGAGTTAGACTATAAGAAACGAAGTAATTTAATGAAACATATAGATAATAATACACAAACAATTATTACAACAACTGAATTAGGATTATTAGATCAGACGTTGATTCAAAACGCGAATTTAATCCATATTCAAGATGGAAGTATTATAAGTGAAAATGAGGTGTAAGAATGGCAGATAAAATTGAACATTATGATGCTTCGGATATCCAAGTTTTAGAAGGATTGGAAGCAGTGCGAAAAAGACCTGGTATGTATATTGGATCTACAAGTTCAAGAGGGTTGCACCATTTAGTATGGGAAATTGTTGACAACGCAATTGATGAAGCGTTAGCAGGATATTGTGATGATATTGAAATTATTGTAAATAATGATAATTCTGTTACCGTAAAAGATGATGGTCGTGGAATTCCTACTGGTGTTCATCCAAAAACAGGAATTTCAACAGTAGAAACAGTATATACAGTATTGCATGCTGGAGGAAAATTTGGAGGTGGTGGATACAAAGTATCTGGTGGTCTCCATGGAGTTGGTGCCTCTGTTGTAAATGCATTAAGTAGTTGGGTTGAAGTAAAAGTATATCAAGGTGGAAAAATTTATTTCATTCGTTTTGAAAATGGTGGAAAACCTGTTGATCGTTTAAAAGTGATTGGTGATTGTGAAGAAAATCGTACAGGGACAACAGTTACTTTTAAACCAGATCCAGAAATTTTTACTGAAACTACAGAATTTGATTATGAAATTTTAAAAGAAAGAGTAAGAGAACTTGCATTTTTAAATAAAGGATTGAGAATTATTCTTTGTGACGACCGAGACGAAGTAGAAAAGAAAAGAGAAGAATTTGTCTATGAAGGTGGTCTCAGTGAATATGTAAAATATTTAAATAAAAGTAAAACACCTATTCACGAAACGATTATTCATATAGGTGGTATTGAGAATGATATCAGTATAGAAGTTGCATTACAGTATAACAGTGGATATAATTCTAGTATTTATTCATTTGTAAATAACATTCATACGCCAGAAGGTGGAACCCACGAGGATGGAGTACGTATGGCTTTATTGCGTGTTTTGAATAATTATGCAAGGAAAAATAATATTCTGAAAGAAAAAGATGATAATTTAAGCTCTGAAGATGTAAAAGAAGGGTTAACATTAATTGTTTCATGTAAGCATCCTGATCCTCAATTTGAAGGGCAAACGAAAACAAAATTAGGAAATTCAGAAGTACGTAAAATTGCATCAAGTATATTTGGCGATGGATTAGAAAGATTTTTACTAGAAAATCCAAATCAAGCTCGCATTATCTTAGATAAGGCTATGGTTGCTGCAAAGGCTAGAGTAGCTGCTAAACGTGCGCGTGAATTAACGCGTCGTAAAGGTGATTTGGATATGACCAATACATGGGGTAAATTATCTGACTGTAAAAGTAAAGATGCAAGTGAATGTGAAATCTTTTTAGTAGAGGGAGATTCTGCAGGAGGAAGTGCAGTTGAAGGAAGAGATAGTATGACACAAGCAATTCTTCCATTACGTGGAAAGATCTTAAATGTAGAAAAAGCAAGATTAGATCGTGCTTTAGGCAATGAAGAAATCAGAACGATTATTACTGCTTTTGGAACTGGTATTGGGGAAGAATTTGATTTATCAAAATTAAGATATGACAAAATCATCATTATGACCGATGCCGATGTAGATGGTTCACATATTCGAGTTCTTCTTTTAACCCTATTTTATCGCTTTTTTAGGCCGATTGTAGAGGCGGGACATGTATATGCAGCCCAACCTCCACTTTATAGAATTACACACGGAAAAACACGTAAATATGTCCTAGATGATAAAGAGCGTGATGAATATTTAGCAACACTTTCTCCAAATACAAAATATGAAATTACTCGTATGAAAGGTTTAGGAGAAATGGATGCTGAAGAATTAAGTGAAACAACAATGGATATACACAAGCGTGTATTAAGACAAATTACCGTAGATGATATGGTTCAAGCAGATCAAGTTTTTTCTCAATTAATGGGAGAAGAAGTAGAACCACGTCGTGATTTTATTGAAACAAATGCAAAATTTGCAGAAATGATAGATGTATAGGGGGGAAAATGAAATGGACCAAGTAAAAGAACAAAATATCGTAGAAGAAGTACGAAATTCATTTCTAGAATATTCCATGAGTGTTATAACATCACGTGCATTACCTGATTTACGTGATGGATTAAAACCAGTACATAGACGTATTTTATACTCTATGTACGCATCAGGAATTACACCAGATAAGCCACATAAGAAAAGTGCCAGAATCGTCGGAGATGTCATGGGAAAATATCATCCTCATGGTGATTCATCTATTTATGAAGCAATGGTTCGTATGGCACAAAGTTTTTCATATCGTTATATGTTAGTAGATGGCCATGGAAATTTTGGTAACATTGATGGATATGTTGCAGCAGCAATGCGTTATACAGAATCAAGACTATCAAAAATCTCTTTAGAATTGTTGAGAAACATTAATAAAGATACAGTTGATTTTAAACCGAACTTTGATGAGCTGGAACAAGAGCCAAAAGTTTTACCATCACGTTTTCCCAATATTTTGGTAAATGGAACAACTGGTATTGCTGTTGGTATGGCAACCAATATTCCACCACATAATTTAGGGGAAGTAATTGATGGATGTGTTGCATATATTGATAATCCAGATATTGATGTAATAGGGTTAATGCAATATATTAAAGGTCCTGATTTTCCTACAGGTGCAACTATTCTTGGAAATAGTGGAATTAAAAAAGCCTATGAAACTGGAAAGGGAACAATTACAATTCGAAGCAAAGCACATATCGAAGAAAAAAATGGTAGAAATTATATTATCATAGATGAAGTTCCATATGGTTTGAATACTTCAGAATTAAAAAATAAAGTTGCAGAGTTAGTGCATAATAAAGTAATTGAAGGAATTTCAGACTATCATTCAGATTTAAAAGATGGAAGAATTAAAATAACAATTACTCTTAAAAAAGATGCCAATGCTCAAGTTGTTTTAAACAAATTGTATAAGCATACTTCATTTCAAACAAATTATGGAATCACGTTCTTAATGTTAGACCAAGGTGTTCCAAAGATTTTAGGATTAAAAGATATTATTGCAAAATATATTGATTTTCAAAAAGAAGTTATTATTAGAAGAACAAGATTTGATTTGAATGCTGCAGAAAAAAGAGTACATATTTTAGAAGGATTAAAAATTGCTTTAGATAATATTGATGAAATTATTAAATTAATTAAGGCAGCAAAATCAGATGACGTTGCCCGAGATGGATTAATGCAACGCTTCGGCTTAAGTGAAATTCAAGCAAATGCAATTCTTGAAATGAAATTACGTCGTTTAACTGGATTAGAAAGAGAAAAAATTGAAAATGAATTAGCAGAATTGTTGAAATTGATTAAAGATTTACGCGAAATTCTTGAAAGTGATGAGAAGATCTTGAATATTATCAAGGAAGAATTGATAGAAATCAAGAAAAAGTATGGTGATGAGAGAAGAACTTTCATTGATATGTCTGCAATAGATTATATTGAAGATGAATCATTGATTCCAGTTGAAAATATTGTTGTAACATTAACTGATAATGGTTATATAAAACGTGTTACTAGTGAGACATACAAAACACAAAATCGTGGTGGTGTTGGAATTAAAGGTATGACTACAAACGAAGAAGATTTCGTAGAAAATATTCTTTCAATGACAACCCATGATTATATTATGTTCTTCAGTGACAAAGGAAAAGTATATAGAATGAAAGGTTATGAAATTCCTTCATTTAGTCGCCAATCAAAAGGATTACCAATTATTAATCTTATACCTTTGGATAAGGACGAGAAAATTAGAGCTATGTTAAAGGTTGAAAATAGTGATTCATCCAAATATATTGTATTCTGTACGCAAAATGGTATTGTAAAAAGAACAGAATTAAAAGAATTTGATAATATTCGTACAAATGGTAAGATTGCTATTACATTAAAGGAAAATGATCAACTTATTTCTGTAAAGAAAACAAGTGGTAATGAGGAAATTATTATTGCTTCTTCAAATGGAAGAATGATAAGATTTGATGAAAATGAATTGCGTGTTATGGGTAGAACAGCAAGTGGGGTTCGTGGAATCGACATGGACGGTGGAATTGCCGTTGGATGTGAAATTGCTCATTCTGATGAAGAAATCTTAGTTGTAACAGAAAAAGGATACGGAAAGAAAACAAAACTTGAAGAGTATAGAAAAACACATCGTGGTAGTAAAGGTGTTAAAGCACTAAACGTTACAGAAAAAAATGGAAACATTGTTGCATTTAAAACAGTTCTTGGCGATGAAGACTTAATGATTATCACTGATAGCGGTGTTATTATAAGACTTTCTCTAAGTCAAGTTTCTACAACGGGTCGTGTTGCTCAAGGAGTTAAATTGATTAATTTGAAAGATGAACAAAAAGTAAGTACTGTTGCGTTAATCGAAAAGGAAGAAATTCAAAATAATGAAAATGTGAGTCAAGATATCGCAACTGAAACAGATGAAACTGGAGAAACAAATAAAAATATTGAAGAATAGAACTTCTATTGGGATTGGGGCTTTTTACAAAAAGCCCTTTTTTCCTCTTTTAAGAGGAAAAAAGGAAACTAACAATGTTTCACGTGGAACTATAAACTAACAATGTTTCACGTGGAACTA
>OGRO01000265.1_pt1 | contig 53029 bp, 59 predicted proteins | sample 1553451 | NCBI WGS metagenome assembly OGRO01 (sample SAMEA2580021, study PRJEB22360) | human gut metagenome | reverse complement strand
ATTAATAATAATGATACAAACAGGAATAGAGAAAGTAAATTACATAATGATAATCCTAACACTTTTAGTAACAATATCATCACTTCTATATATAGTAAAGAAAGTAAATGTAAGAGAAAGTTAATATGGATTAGCTTTCTTTTTTTCTTAAATATGTTATAATTGTTCTTGTATTAGTAGGTGTTTGTATGAAAAAAAGAAAAGTAAAAAGAAATATAGAAAATAAGATTCTAAAATTAGAATTAACAAATGAAAATATAGATGATATTTATGAATCATTATCTAAAATAATAAAGGTATGTAATAAAAGATATATGATAGATCTTATTTATAATAATGAAAAAATAGATATAGATTATATAACTAAAAATAATATAACAGATAAAAAATTAATAGATATAATAGAGACAGTTCATGCGATTAACTTAAAAGATATAAAAGAAAAATTTAACTATATATATGATACTGTATGTGCTAAATTAGATGAGAGAATAAAAACAAATTATTGTGAATTTAAAGATGATATATGTGTTAAATATAGAAGAAAAGGTAGTAATCATAAAAATGGTTGCTGTGAATGTAAAGGCAGAGGAAAATGTAAGTATCTAATTGATAGCGTTTGTACTATGAAATCTTGTATGGCTTGTAAGTTATTTACTTGTCATACTTTAAAAACTATGGGAATAACTCAAAGTATAAATGACTTTGTACTTACTAAATATTTCTTTACAAGTAAACAAAAGGATATATTACAGTTTAGTTATTGGACGCCAAAAGAAATTGTTATGGAAAAATTAATGAAGACTGTAAAATAAGAATATAATTAAATAGAAAAAGGTGATACTATGGAAAATATAAGGTTAGTAGCGAGAAAATTAAATTTAAATGAAGAAGATTTATTTTGTTATGGAAATTATAAAGCAAAAATTGAAAAAATAAATACTAATAGAAATGGTAAATTAATTTTAGTAACAAGTACAAATCCAACACCATATGGAGAAGGTAAAACAACTTTAAGTATTGGACTAACTGATTCACTTAATAAACTTGGATATATATCAGTAGCGGACTTAAGAGAACCATCACTTGGACCAGTTTTTGGAAGAAAAGGTGGTGCAGTAGGTGGAGGTAAAGCCATTATAGAACCAAGCATGGATATTAATTTACACTTTAATGGTGATTTTCATGCTATAACAAGTGCTAATAATTTAATTTGTGCTGCTGTAGATAATCATATTTTTCAAGGTAATGAACTTAAAATTGATAAAGTATTAATTAAAAGATGTATAGATATGAATGATAGAAGTTTAAGGGATAATTTTGTTATAACTCCGGCATCAGAAATAATGGCTATACTATGTTTATCAAAAGATATTAATGATTTAAAAGAAAGAATAGGTAATATTATAGTTGGAATAACAAGAGATGACAAAGAAATATATGCAAAAGATTTACATGTAGAAAATGCATGCACACTTCTTTTAAAAGATGCTATAAACCCAAATTTAGTACAGACTTTATATAATAATCCAGTAATTGTTCATGGTGGACCATTTGCTAATATTGCTCATGGTTGTTCTAGTTTAATAGGAACAAAAACTTCACTTAAGCTATCAGATTATACTATTACAGAAGCAGGTTTTGGATCTGATATGGGAGGAATTAAATTTTTTGATATAAAATCAAGAGTAGGAGATATATACCCAGATATAGTAGTAATAAATGTTACAATAAAAGCACTTAAATATAATGGTAATGATTCATTAGAAAACGGTATAAAAAACTTAGAATATCATATAAAAAACATGCAAAAGTTTTGTGATAATGTGATAGTTGCATTAAATAAATTTGATGATGATTTAGATGAAGAAATAGAATTCGTAAATAATTTTTGTAAAGAGTTTGGTGTAGAATTTAGTGTATGTGAAATGTATCAAAAAGGAATAGATGGATGCATTACTTTAGCAGAAAAAATAGTATCAATGAATGAAAATAAAAAGAAATATTTCGTATATGATTTAGAAGATACTTTAGAAGAAAAAATATTTAAAATGTGTAAAATGTTTGGTGCGAGCAAAGTAGAATATACCAGTGGAGCAAAAGAAAAATTAAATAAATTAAATGATACTAAAATGATGATATGTGTTTGTAAAACACCAATGTCTATAACAGATGATAAATTAAATTTAGGTTATCCAAAAGATTTTAAAATGACAGTAACAGATATAAAAGTATATAATGGTGCAGGGTTCATTGTTGTATATATGGGAAATGTCCTTTTAATGCCAGGTATGCCTAAAAATCCTAATTATTTAAATATGTAAAATAAAATCAGAGTAGTTGTTACTCTGATTTCTTTTTTTTCTTTTTCTCTTTTTTCTTCTTTTTAGCAATTTCAGTATAAAATTCTTTCCACATTTTATAAACATGTTCTTTACTATAAAACTTTGATATTTCTTTAGCATTTTCTACTTGTTTTTGATATTCTTTTTTATCTTTACTTAGTAATTTAATTATTTCACTAAATTCATCATTATTGCTACCTTTTAAATATTTCTTAAATAAAATATCTTCATATAATTCTAAGTCTCTTAAAAGTATTGGTGTATCAGTACTTATTGCTTCTAATATTGTCATTGGAAATAATTCATTATAAGATGGAACAAATAATAAATCTGATGCGTTAAATAAATCATTCATTTCATTTCTTGGTACTATTCCTAAAAATCTAACATTCTTAGGTGGATTTTCCATTATTTTCTTTAAATCATGATGTCCATCAGTTATACCACCAAAAGAAAATCCTCCAGCCCATATAAAATCAATTTTAGGTAATTTTTTAGCAACTTCAACAAAATCAATAACACCTTTTCTATTTTGAATTTGTCCAGCACCAAGAACAACAAACTTATTTTCTTTTATACCTAATTTCTTTCTAATATCTTTAATTTCTTTGTCAGTTTTTTTGTAAAACATTTCTTTAGATACAAAATTAGGTATGTAAGTAATTTTATCTTCTTTTATACCAGCCTTAGCAATATCTTTTTTAAAAATAGGGTTTACTACAACTAAGTAATCAGCACTTTTATAAAAACTTATTACATACTTCTTAAAAATTTTAAATATAGGTTTTGGTAATTTTATAGAACCATCTAATGTATCAGGTAAAAAATGTACATATGCGACTGTTGGATTTTTACTAAATTTTAATTTTAAGTAATTTCTAGGTTCAACTGTATGAGCATGTATTACATCATATTTTGTTCCTTTATTTAAAAATATTTCAAAATCATTTTTACCATCTTCATTAAGAAGTTTCATTAATTCTAAATAAGCAGATCCAACTCCTTGACCATCAACTGAATCTGCCATAGAAAGCATATTTATTTTAATCTTATTGTTATTATTATCCATATTTTTTACTCCTTGTATATTAGATTATATCACAAGTAATATAAAAAAAGTATAAAAAAAATTTTCTTTCATATTATATACTATAAAGGTAATTGTTAAAAAATTGACAAAAACCAATATTTATAATAAAATTATATTGTGCAAATGGTGCAGTATCCTAGTTGATATATTTGTTATGAAGACGAGCCTAAAAATTCGTTAAAGAGCACATCTGTGAAACTTTTTGTGTTTGCTTTGGTCGCCCAGACTGGGGTGGATGCTGAAAGGATAGTTTTATGGGAAACTTATAACGGCATATAAGCAGAACCCATATTACGTGGAGACTTAATCTTGTGCTTTAGCCTTGACTTTAGTACGAATTAAGATTAAACCTATTTTGAGGCGAAAGCTTTGAGTAGCGTAGCTTGCCTTGAGTGAATATCTTGGGATTATAGAAAATGTAAAATAATAGTGGCCATATTAATTTATATGTTATTGCTATATGAAATTGTATTTGCAAAAAAGACTAGTAACGAATCAATATCACAGTGAGGAAAACTCCTAGGCTGTTTGCCTGCATAAGATTGCAGTGCGTACTAAGTGGTAATCAAGTCATATATTTGGAAACAATATATACATTTATTAAAGGGGAACCGCCTTTTGGTAACGAAAGGTTAAATCGTGGGAAATCCTACTTGACCTATGACGCAAAGTTTATTATGCTGGTACCAGGCATTTTTTTTAACTTTTAAAATATGTGAGGAAATATGAAAAAAAATAAAAAGAAGAAAAAAAGTAGAACAAAATGGATACTAACTGTTATGATAACATCTTTTATATTATCATTAATATTTTCAAGTTTATCAGAATCAGTTATACCTAATATAAATATTGTTTTTGGAATTCTTATTATAATTATTTTTATAGGTATAGGAATAATATTTGATATGATTGGAGTTGCTATAACAGCGGCTAATGAGACACCATTTCATTCTATGGCATCAAAGAAAGTAAAAGGAAGTAAGCATTCTGTAATGCTTTTAAAAAATTCAGATAAACTTGCTTCAATATGTAATGATGTTATAGGAGATGTGTGTGGTGTTGTAAGTGGTAGTGCTGGTATGCTTGTCGCAAGTAATATGGCTTCATCATTTAATATTAATTCATCTATAACAGTATTGTTTGTAACTGCGTTAATCGCATCAATTACAATAGGTGGAAAAGCAATAGGTAAAAGTGCTGCTATTAAAAATTCTGAAGCAATAACTTTCAAAGTAGGAAAAATTTTAAATTTATTTAATAAAAAAACGCATAAAAAGAAAAAATAGTGGAATATTATAAATGTCATATGAAATATATGACATAAGTTTGAAAAGAGCCTAAGATTTATTTGGGCTCTTTTGTTATATAAAATTTAAAAAATAATGAATAAAAATATCAAAAATTGTTCATTATAGTAATGACATGATAGTTAAATATGTTAAAAAAGAATATAATGCGGGATGCTTATGTTCTTTTTTTTACTTTTTCCTTTACAAAAAAAATTAAATAATTATAATAGTATATCAAGTAGGAGATATGTATGAAAACAGAAAAAGAAGAAGAGGAATATAAAGTAAAAATGGAAGAATTAAAAAACTTTTTATTTCTTGTTAATGTTTATACTAGTGAGTTTTATGCAGGGTTCAAACTTTCAGAAGTTATATCAAAATTAGATGATGAAATACTTGTCTATGAATATAATAAAGAACTTAATATAGAAGACTTAAAACCATTATGTGGATTTATAAAAAAAGATAAAGATATAAAAGAAAATAAATATGCGCTTGCTTATGCAGCAGCAAAATATTTTAATACATGTAAAACGGGTAATAAAAAAGTTGATGAATATATATTAAGAATGCATTAAAATATGGTAAAATTATATAGGTGATAAAATGAATTTTGAATATAACAATAAAAAATATGAAGTAGTAATTGAAAAGAAAAACAATAAAAATACTTATATAAGAGTTAAAGAAGATTTAAAAGTTTATGTATCAACATCTTATTTAACACCTAAAATTATGATTAAATCATTAATTGAAAATAATAGAGATTCAATAATAAAAATGATTCAAAAAAGAGAAAAGGATAATATAAAACAAAGTGAAAATTATTTTTTAGGAGAAAAAATAGAAATTAGGATGTGTGATACTAAAAAAACATTCTTTGATGGACAAACATTATATTCAAATAGTAAAGAAAATATAGAAAAATGGTACAAAAAGAAATGTGAAATTATTTTTAAAGAACATTTAGATAATATTTATAATAATTTTTCTAAAAAAGTTCCATACCCATCACTTACAATTAGAAAAATGAAAACAAGATGGGGTGTATGTAATAAAAAATTACAAAAAGTAACACTTAATTATAATCTAATATATATGGATACTAAATATTTAGATTATGTAATAGTTCATGAATTATCACACTTTATACATTTTGATCATAGTAAAAACTTTTGGAGTTTAGTAGAAGAAAATGAACCAAATTATAGACAAATAAGAAAAGAGATGAGAGAGTAATGACTATAGATTCAGTAGATAACAAAAAAATAAAAAACATAAGAAAATTAAATCAAAAAAAATATAGAGATGAAACAAATGAATTTTTAGTTGAAGGTATTCATCTTGTAAAAGAGGCATATAAAGAAGGATTACTAAAAGAAGTAGTTTTAGAAGAAAATGAAGAAATAGATTTTAAAGTAGACACTACATATGTTACATATAATGTGATAAAATCTATATCTAGTCTTGATACACCATATAAAATTATTGGAGTATGTAAAAAGAAAGAAGAAAAAGAAATAAATGGGAATGTACTAGTGCTTGATGGTTTACAAGATCCTGGGAATCTTGGGACTATAATTAGAAGTGCAGTAGCTTTTAATGTAGATACAATAATTCTTAGTAAAGATACGGTTGATTTATATAATCCTAAGGTAGTTAGGAGTACGCAAGGTATGAATTTTCATATTAACATTATAAGAAGAGATTTAGAACATGAAATAAATACTTTAAAAGAAAAAGGATATACTGTATATTCCACAGATGTAATAAATGGAAAAAACATAAAAAATGTAAAAGTTAATGGTAAATATGCTATAATAATGGGTAATGAAGGAAATGGTGTAAGAGAAAACATTAAAAATCTTTCAGATGAAAAATTATATATAAAGATGAGTAATGATTGTGAAAGTTTAAATGTTGGGGTTGCAACTTCAATAATACTTTATGAATTTAGTTAGTAGGTGAAAATATGGAATTAGTTAGAATTGGTAAAATTGTAAATACACATGGAATAAAGGGTGAACTTAGAATACTATCTGATTTTGAATTTAAAGATAAAGTTTTCAAAAAAGGTGTTAAAGTTTATGTAGGAAAAAAGAAAAAAGAATTTATTATCAATTCATATAGATTTCATAAAATTTTTGATATGGTTACTTTTGAAGGATTCAATAATATAAATGATGTTGAATACTTAAAAGGTGACTTTGTATATGTAAATGAAGAAGATTTAAATTTAAAAGAAAATGAAATACTAAAAAGCAAATTAATAGGTTTTGATGTAATAATAGATAATGAAAATATTGGTAAAATAACTGAAATATTTTGGGCTAAAGCAAATGATGTTATTAGAGTAAATGAAAATATATTAATTCCTTATGTTGATGAGTTTATTGAAAAACTTGATAAAGAAAATAAAAAGATATATGTTAAAAATGTAAGGGGGTTATTATAATGAGAATAAAAGTATTATCATTATTTCCAAAAATGTTTGATGGAATACTAAATGAATCAATTATTAAAAGAGCAATAGATGATAAAAAAGTAAATATAGATGTTATTGATCTAAGAAGTTATAGCAAAGATAAGCATAATAAAGTAGATGATACAATTTATGGTGGAGGAGCAGGAATGCTTATTAAATGTGAACCTGTATTTGATGCTATAGATGATTTGAAAACTAAAAATACTAAAGTAATTATGCTTAGTCCTGATGGAGTAAAATATAATCAAGAAAAAGCATATGAATTATCTAAAGAAAAAAATATAATTTTACTTTGTGGTCATTATGAAGGCTTTGATGAAAGAATAAATACTGTTGTTGATGAAAAAATAAGTATAGGTGATTACGTTTTAACAGGTGGAGAAATTCCAGCAATGGCTATAATTGATTCAGTAACGAGATTACTTCCAGGAGTTATTAATGAAGAATCTCATTTAAATGATTCATTTAATAATGATTTACTTGATTATCCTCAGTATACAAAACCTCAAGAATATAGAGGAATGAAAGTTCCTGATGTTCTTTTAAGCGGAGATCATAAAAAGATAGATGAATGGCGAAGGGAAGAACAAATAAAGAAAACAAAGAAGCAAAGACCAGATTTGTTAAAAGAAAGTGAAGAAGAAAAAACATCAGATGAAGATTTAACTAAGACTGAAGAAGAAAAAGAAAATACTGAAACAAAAAGAAAACAAATTGGTAAATATACATTAATTGATGATAAATCAAAGAAAAAGATAGAAAATATTGAAATTAATGATGGTTATGACTTTAAACCAAAAAATAAAATAGAAAAAGATGATTTAGCATCAATAAGTAAAGTTGTTTTAGTTGAACCAGAATTTATTGAAACAATAGCGAAAAAAAATATAAATAAAAAATTAAATATTTTACTTAAACAAATCGCAATAGTTTTAAATGATGAAACAGATGATGAAGGTGCAGATTATGTACTTGGTGAAATTGATAGACTTGCATCTTTAGTAATGGGTAATTATTCAAAATATTTAACTAAAGAATATAAAAATTTAATAAAAAATAAATTATATATGTTAAAAGAAGAAATAAATTTAAAACAAATGATGAGAGCAAAAACAGTAGATTATAGTGAAGAAAAGGGGAGAAGTTTATAATGAATATAATATTAACAGGTGATAGACCAACAGGAAAACTTCATTTAGGACATTATATTGGATCATTAAAAAATAGAGTAGTGCTTCAAAATGAAGGTAATTATGATGAAATGTATTTAATGATTGCAGACTCACAAGCATTAACTGATAATTTTGATAATCCAAAAAAAGTAAGAGATAACATAATAAATGTTGCACTTGATTATTTATCAGTTGGAATAGATCCAAAAAAGGTAAATATATTTATTCAATCGCAAATACCAGCTTTAACAGAATTATCATTTTATTATATGAACTTAGTAACTGTATCAAGGCTTCAAAGAAATCCAACAGTTAAAAATGAAATAAAAGAAAAAAGTTTTGAAAAAAGTATACCAGTAGGATTCTTTTGTTATCCTATAAGTCAAGCAGCAGATATAACTGCATTTAAAGCAAACATTATTCCAGTAGGTAATGATCAACTTCCAATGCTTGAACAAACTAATGAAATAGTATCAAGTTTTAATAGAATTTATGGCGAAACATTAGTGCCTTGCAAGGCAATTCTTAATGAAAATAAAATAGCTCAAAGACTTCCAGGATTAGATGGAAATGCAAAAATGAGTAAATCATTAAATAATGGAATTTATTTAAGTGACCCAAGTGATGTTATTTATAAAAAAGTAATGAGTATGTACACAGATCCAAATCATATAAAGGTAGAAGATCCTGGTAAAGTAGAAGGAAATATGGTATTTACTTATCTTGATGTATTTTCAAGTGATGAACAAATTAGTAAATATTCTGAATATAGAACTTTAGATGAAATGAAAAAAGCATATGAAAAAGGTGGACTTGGAGATGTAAAAATTAAAAAAGTTTTATATAATATTTTAGAAGAAATTCTTTCTCCAATAAGAGAAAAAAGAAAATATTATGAAGAACATTTAGATGAAGTATATAGTATTTTAAAAGAAGGAACAACTAAAGCAAACGAAAAAGCAAATAAAACATTAAAAGAAGTTAAAAAAGCAATTATGATAGATTTTTTTGAAGAGTAGTATAAATTACTACTTTTTATTTGCAAAAAGGTATTTATTATGTTAAAATCTATAAAGATAAGGTGATAAAAATGACAGTAAGCATAATTATACCTGCATATAATTCTGAAAAGTTTATTAAAAGATGTTTAGATAGCGTTATAAATCAAATATATAAAAATTTAGAAATAATAGTTATTGATGATGCATCGAAAGATAATACTAAGCAAATAATAAAAGAGTATGCAGAAAAGGATAATAGAATTAGACCTTTTTATTCTAGTGAGAATAAAGGGGTTAGTTTTTCAAGAAATATTGGTTTAAAAGCATCAACTGGTGAATATATAATGTTTGTAGATTCAGATGATGAATTAACAAAAGATGCAGTTAGAAGAATGATAGATATAGCGGTTAAGTATAATTCAGATTATGTGGATAGTTATGAAATCGTAAAATACGTTAAAAGAAATAATAAGGTATGTATGTTTACAGAGTCTAAGGTACCAAAAAAACATTTAGTACTTGGAAGTATAAAAGAAAATCCTAAGATAATAAGTATGTATATGTATTCAAAGGGAAAACTCATAAAAAGAGAATTAATTGGTGATTTAATATATGACGAATCACTTAGAGTTTATGAAGATGTTGTTTTTGAGCAAACACTAAAATCAAGAGTTAAAAATTATGTAATGATGAATAAACCAGTTTATTTTTATTATCAAAGAGAAGACTCTTTAATTAATGCACTTGGAAAAAAGCATACCTATTTTTTAGAATCTGCAAAAAGAGTAAAACTAATATATGAAGATTTTGATAAAGATATAAAAGATATTGTTGAAGGAATGCTCTTTCAAAATGCATTTTTAACTTTATTTACTAAGGTAATTAAAAATTACGATGGAATAACAAAAAATATAGAATTATCAAAAGCATACTTAGAAGAATTAGTTAATTTATTTCCTAATTATAAAGATAATAAAAAACTAAATAAAATAATAAAAAAATTAACAGAAAAATTATTAAATAATGATAAAAAATTGGAAAGATTTATAAAACTTACATCTAAGACTAATTTTATATCGTTATATTTTAATTTTCTATCAATAAAGAATAGGTATAAATTAAAAAATCCATTAGATTAAATAATAAATGCAAAACTATTGCATTTTTATTTTATTTATGTTACAATCGATATTGCGAGAAGGCAATCCGCTGTTTTTATATTGTCTAATATGATTGCTGGATAAGAAAAGGAGTGAAATCGTATGAGTAATATTATTGAAAAAATTACTGCAAAACAAATTAATCCTAACATTCCAGAATTTAGAGTTGGAGATACTATTAGAGTAGACGTTAGAATTATCGAAGGAAAAAGAGAAAGAATCCAAGCTTTTGAAGGTGTTTGTGTAGCTAAAAGAAGCGGTGGAATATCAGAAACTTTTACTGTAAGAAAAATGTCTGGTGGAATTGGTGTTGAAAGAATATTCCCAGTTAATTCACCAAAGATTGATAAAATAACTGTAGTAAGAAAAGGTAGAGTAAGAAGAGCAAAACTAACTTTCTTAAGAGGTTTTATTGGTACATACAGAATAAAAGAAAGAAAATAAGACTTCAAAAGTCTTATTTTTGTTATGGAGGATAAAGTGGGAAAAATATTTAAAAGCGAAATTTTTAAAACAGTAATGAGCTATTTATTAATAATAGTTTGTGTAATTTTAATAAGAATATTTTTTATAGATCCAGTTAGAGTTGATGGTGGTTCCATGGATACAACTTTAGCAAATGGACAAATAATGATATTAAATAAAATTGTATATAAAAGAAACGATATAAAAAGATTTGATATTGTTGTTATTGATGAAGGCGATAAGGCTATTATAAAAAGAGTTATTGGTCTTCCTGGTGAAACAGTTGAATATAAAGATAATAAACTTTATATAAATGGTAAAGAAACAGAAGATCCATATCCATCAACAGAAACAGATGATTTTAGTATTACAGATATTGGACATATTAAAGTTCCTGGTGATTGTTATTTTGTAATGGGAGATAATAGAGCTAATTCATTAGATAGTAGATATCCAACAGTTGGAGTTATAAAAAAGAGCCAAATTGAAGGTAGAACAAAACTTAGAATATGGCCACTTAATAAAATTGGTAATGTAAAATAAATCATATATACATGGTTTATTTTTTTCTTTTTAAATGATATAATTATTATAGTTAAAGGTAGTAGGAGTAATAATATGATTGATCAAAAAACAATAAAAAAAGAAGCTAAAAAAAATATAAAAAAGCATTACTTTAGAAGTATAATACTTGTATTTGTTTGCTCTTTATTACTCGCAGGTGGATTTAACTTTACAACAAAAAATATAATAGATGTTCCAGGTGCGCAAAAAGAAGCAAGCAAAATAATTAATAATAAGAAAATTAGTGGTACAGAAGTATTAGATGAAATAGAAAAAAAATTACCTAGTGAAAAGCAAATCAAAAAAGATATAAAGAATAAATATACTAATGGTGCGATATCTTATATTATTAATGAAACAACAAGTAGTGGCTCACTTGTATTTGCAATTCTTAATGGTATAAATAAAGTTGTGTTTGAAGGTAAGATTGGTTCTGCTGTATTAATATTTATAAGTACCATACTTTTAATTCTATTTACTATTATATATATAAATACATTAGAGGTTGGTGAAAAAAGGTATTTTTTAGAAAAAAGAAGATATATTGATACAAAGATTGATAGATTAATATATCCATATAAAGTTAAAAAGACATTTCATATGGCATATATACTATTTATGAAATCACTATATCAAGTATTATGGTGTTTTACAATTATAGGTGGTTTTATTAAGTATTATGAATATTCATTAATACCATATATTTTAGCGGAAAATCCTAAAATTAATAAAAAAGAAGCATTTAGAATATCAAAAGAATTAACAAATGGAAATAAATTAAAATTGTTTTATTTAGATTTATCTTTAATTGGATGGAGTATTTTAAAATTATGTACATTTAATTTAAGTGGTATATTTTTCTCTGATATATATAAAGAAGCAATTCATGCAGAAGTATATATGATTTTAAGAAATAAAGTAAATTTAGATAATAATGATAGAGAATTATTGAATGATTCATTATTAGATATAGAAAAAAGTGTAAATGAAGAGTATCCTGAAGAAAGATATAAAGTAAAAACAAGAAAATGGTTAAAGGTTGATTTTAATAAAGATTATAGTATTAAAACATATATATTATTCTTTTTTACATTTTCATTTGTTGGTTGGATCTGGGAAGTATTTTATAACTGTTTAAATAATGGTACATTTGTAAATAGAGGAACAATGCATGGACCTTGGCTTCCAATATATGGATTTGGGGGACTACTAATATTAATATTACTTAAGAAATTTAGAAATAAACCAGTATTATTATTTATAAGTGCATTTATTTTATGTGGTGTATTAGAGTATTCAACTGCTTGGTATTTAGAAACATTTAAACATTTAAGATACTGGGATTATACAGGATATTTCTTAAATATTAATGGAAGAATATGTCTTGAAGGTCTTCTTGTATTTGGACTTGCAGGTTGTGCATTTACATATGTTATTGCACCTATACTTGATAATTTATATAGTAAAATAAAACCAAAAATTGCAAGTATATTATGTGTAGTTTTAATATCTTTGTATTTGGTTGATTTAATGTATACAAAAGTTAATCCAAATACAGGTGTTGGAATATCAGAAGAAGTAGAAAAGATTGATGTGAAATGAGAATATTAATTATTGGTGCGGGTGTATTAGGATCAAATCTAGCACATTCTATAAAAAAGATAATGATGTAATTATTTTGGCAAGAAATAAAAAATATATTTAAAAATTCAAATAAAAAAATCAAAACTAGAAACTAAAGTATATGATAGGTTAAGGTTAGAGTTGTTAAATTATGGTAAATAATACATAATAAATTTAATTATTTGGTAGGGGGATATATTATGGGTTTAGATAAACAAAAAATAAAATTTAAAATTACAAAAAATGGAAGTATAGCAAATATAAATATAAGTTTAGGTTATTTTAACGATAACGATTTAGAAAAAATTCTTGAACTAAGTATGAGTGATGATTTTAATTTTTTTGGTACATCCTTTATTGAAGATGAAGATCAATTAGAGTTTAGTATTGATGCAAATAATCCTATGTTTTTTGCATTTAATAGATTAATAAATGAAAAAGAAACTTTGATTATTAATGATGATGATACTTTTGATGAAAAAAAGAAATATCTAGAAATAAAAAGAGAAGAAAATAATATCAAAATAATTTTTCATAATAATATTAGTAATTCTTATGACAAATTTAATATATTTATAAAAAATATTTTTAATGATGGTAGAAGTAAAATGTCCAGTGATGTAAAATCTAAATTATGTAAGCTTTTTTTTGAACTAGAGGAAATACTACAAAATAAAAATCATCAATATACATTAGATGAATATTATGAGTTATTAAAATCTAAAAACAATATAAAAGAAGATAATCCATTTATTAAAAGATTAAGTTGTAATTAAATAGAGGTATTTATGAAAGATGAAAAGAATCAAAGAGAGTATTGTATAGTAATTTCTATAATAGTATTAATATTAGGAATAATAGGATTTATAATTGAATATTTTGTTATGAATAAATTTGATATTATATGGATTATATTTTCAGTTGTAAATATATTTGTTTTGTTTATTAATTTAACCTCAAAAAAGTAAAAAATTTACTTTTTTTTATTTTAATCTTGACTTGGAGCAAACTCTAAGTATTATATAATATATAGGAGATGATAAAAATGATAAAACAAACAGCAGGAAGAGATTCATTAGGTGAATTTGCACCTAATTTCGCACATTATAATGATGATATTTTATTTGGTGAGAACTGGAATGATGAATCAATTGATTTAAAAACGAGATGTATTATTACAGTTGTTGCTTTAATGTCCAGTGGTATAACAGATAATTCTTTAAGATATCATTTAGAAAACGCTAAAAAAAATGGTGTAACAAAAGAAGAAATGGCAGGAATAATAACACATACTGTATTTTATGTAGGATGGCCAAAAGGTTGGGCAGTATTTAATTTAGCTAAAGAAGTTTATAAGGATAATGAATAGAGAGTCCAATGAGAAAAGAATATAATGATAATTATACCAATTTTGCTTTGTTAGGAAATGATATATATGATATTCATTTTATGAATTATTTATTTGAATCTCAGAATGTTAATTCCTATTACTGTGATAAATATAAAATATGTGATGATGATCAAGAAAATGTATTAAAGAATATAGCATATTACTTTGGTACAGAAGGTCCTATATTAATTGATGATAAAGGATTAAAGAAACTACTTGATGATGTTAAAAAACAAAAAATATTAAATATGCCAAATTTATCTTCAGAAGATATAATTAATCAAATCGATGTTTGTTTAAAATGTGATGCAGTTTATGTTTGTAATTCAAATGGCAAGTTAGATAAATATACTATGTTTATATTAGGATACTTAATGGCTAAAAAACAAGAAATTTTCTTCTGGAATGATATAGATGAATCAGAATGGTTAATGTCATGCATTTCTAAAAAAAATAATAATGGATATAAAGAAGTTGTACAATTTCCTTTAGAAATAATTAGAAGTTTTGCATATCCATATTTATTTAAAAAAGAAAAATTAAAACTGAAACCAGGAGAATATGGTGGAGTAATAATAGTTGATGATGAAGAAAATATAGGTGTCGATAGAAATACAGAGTTTAATTTACAAGTAGAAAATTATGAATCAGAGAAAAATACAATTTCATTGCTTGGTAGCTTAAGAAAACAATTAATATCTATTAAAGAAAAAGCATTAAAATTAGAAAAAGATGGATATAAGATTTTAGCCCCTAAACTATCAGGTGTAAAAACAAATGATAATGGATTTATAATTTTTGAAAATGATGTTAGTGAAAATCCTGTTATAATAGAATCTAATTTTATTGAAGATTGCTTAAAATCAGAAAGGATTGTTGTTTGTAATAAGGATGGATATATAGGAAACACTGTTGCGTTTGAAATAGGGTATTTATTAGCAAATAAGAAAAATGTAGAATTTATTGAGGTTCCTAGTGAATCTTGGATAAAAGACACAGTGGATTATTTTTCAAATTTAAAGGATAATAAAATTATCAAAAAATAAATAAATTAAGGAGGTATACAAAGATGAATAAAGAAGAATTTGATAAAGTAAATGTATTTGGTAAAGGAGAATATAACGAAGGTTATAAAGAATATTTTAGTGGAAATAGTTATTTAAATCCACTTGCGAAAACAGATAATATATTTCTTGCAAACGTAACTTTTGAACCAGGTTGCAGAAATAATTATCATATTCATCATGCAAGTAAGGGTGGAGGACAAATACTAATATGTACTGCAGGATATGGATGGTATAAGGAAGAAGGAAAAGATGCAGTTAGTTTAAAACCAGGTGATGTAATTACAATACCCGCAAATGTAAAACATTGGCATGGCGCTAAAAAAGATTCTTGGTTTAGTCATATTGCAGTAGAAGTTCCAGGAGAAGACACTTATAATGAATGGCTTGAACCAGTAAGTGATGAAGAATATGATAATTTATAAGGAGTAAATATGAAAGTATCAGAAGTAAGTAAAAAATATGATATAAGTGCAGATACATTAAGATATTATGAAAAAATAGGATTAATAAAAAATGTACCTAGAAATAAGTCAGGAATAAGAGATTATGATGAAAATGCACTTAAAAGAATTGAATTTATTAAGTGTATGAGAAGTGCAGGTGTTGAAATAGAAATACTAATAAAATATATGAATTTATTAGAAAAAGGTAAAAAGACTGTACTTGAGAGAAAAAACTTACTTAGTGAACAGAAAAATAAATTACTTGAAAAACAAAAAAGTATTTCAAGTACACTTGATAGACTTGATTATAAAATAAGTTTATATGATGAAATAATAGAAGGTAAAAGAAAAGATTTTACAGAAGAATAGGAGATTAATAATGGATAATAAAAGAAAAATAGTAATATATCATTCATATTCTGGTCATACAAAAATGATAGCAAATATAATAAAGAAAAAACTTGATTGTGATGTATTAGAATTAGAACCTAAATATGAATTTTCTAGTGATTATGATGAAATAATAATAGGAAGCCCTGTTTGGTGGTATTCTATAACTCCTGTTGTAAGAGAGTTTTTAAAAGAAAATAATTTAGAAGGTAAAACAGTTATACCTTTCGCAACTAATGCAGGATGGCTTGGTAGAACATTTAAAGAAATAGAAGAGTTATGTAAAAATTCAAGTGTAACAAATGAAATGAATATTTTATTTTGAAGTTATTTAGATGATTTAGTAACAAGTATGGATGAAATTAATAATTGGATAAATACTCTTTAATGATTAGACTATTAAAATAAACATGTAAAAAAATTACTCATAATATATTTTAGAAACGAGGTAATACTATGGATGAAAAAATAAAATATATTATGGAAAGTAATGAAATAAGAAACAAACTTTGTAAAATGGGAATTTGTCCTGTAGTAGGTCCAACAGGTCCAAAAGGTGATAGAGGTGATATTGGGCCTGTAGGAGAAACAGGAATAAGTCATGAGATTATAATAGATGAAACAAAAACAATAAATCCTGATGAACCTGCAAAAGTACAAGATGAATTTAATAATAATACACATTATTTAACTTTTTATATACCAAAAGGAGAAAAAGGAGAGCAAGGGAGTATTGGTCCAATAGGTCCAAAAGGAGAACAAGGTGAAACTGGCCCAATGGGTTTACCTGGTGAAAAGGGAATTAGTGAAATTATTATAATAGATAAAACAGAAACAGTAGAACCAGATGAACCCGCAAAAATACAAGATGATTTTAATGATAATACGCATCATTTGACTTTTTATATACCAAAAGGAGAAAAAGGTGAAAAGGGTGATCAAGGGAGTGTTGGCCCAGCAGGACCAACTGGCTCTTTAGGGCCAACATCATATGATGTAATTGCTTTTGTTAGTTATCCAAATACAACAGTTGCAGGAATTGCACTTACAGGTGCTTCAAGAATAATTCCAGGCATTACAAATAAAATATCAATGGAAGGTAGTAACAGTATAAAAATTAATCAAAGTGGATTATATGAAATTACAGTTTGTGGTAGAATTTCAGGTGTTACTAAAGATATAGGAGGAGCATTTTATCTTATAAAAAGTGAAACTTCTGAGGTATTAACAGATATGTCATTTATATTATCAAAAGGCAATACAGAAGATATGGACTTTTCTGAAATATCATTTGTTGATATAACTGCTCCTGCAACACTTCAGATTAAAACTGAAATAGATGGAGATACTGCAACTAGTAATATTGAATTTTCAAGTATTAATGTATTAATAAAAGGTTATAGTGTATAATTATTTATAGGACAAATGTCCTATTTTTTTGTATAATAGAAATAGGTGAAGTAATTATGGTGTTAAATGTTAGTGGAAGAACTGATATAGTCGCATTTTATTCAGATTGGTTTATGAATAGAATAAAGGAAGGATTTGTAGATGTTAGAAATCCATTTAATAAGAAATTAGTAAGTAGAATATATTTTGAAGATGTTGATTTAATATTATTTTGTACTAAAAATCCAATACCAATTTTAGATAAAATAGAAAAAATAAATAAACCTATATTATTTCATGTAACATTAACACCATATAAAAGAGATATTGAAGTAAATGTACCACCAAAAAGGAAAATAATAGAAGCTATAAAAAAGTTATCAAATATAATTGGTAAAGATAATATATGTGTTAGATATGATCCAATATTTATTAGTGATGAATATACTTTAGATTATCATATAAGGAATTTTGATAAGTTATGTACTTTATTAAATGGATATGTAAAAACTATTATTGTTTCATTTATAGATGATTATAAAAATGTTAGAAAAAATATGAAAAGCATAAGATATAGAAATTTTACTGAAAATGATTATAAGATGATTGGTGAAAGTTTTAGTTTAAGTGCAAAAAAGAATAATATGACTGTTCAAACTTGTTTTGAAGAAAGAAATTTAGTAGAGTATGGATTTAAAAAGGGTGAGTGTTTATCTCATACATTAGCATTTAAATTAACAGGTAAGACTAATTTTAAATCATGGACTGCAAGAAAAGGTGGTAATTGTAACTGTGTTCAAATGGTTGATATAGGTGCATATAATACCTGTTCCCATTTTTGCAAGTATTGTTATGCTAATTATGATGAAAAAATGGTAAAAGAAAATGTAATTAAACATGATAAAAATTCATCTTTATTAATTGGTAAATTAGAAGAAGATGATATTATAAAGAGAAGATATAATTAATTTTTATTGAAAAAAATAAAAAAATATGATATTATGAATACAGATGAAGGAAACTTCATAAAATAAAAAAGGATACGTTTGATTGCGTGAATCAAATGTAATCCCTTTCTGGATTTCATCTGAAATAAGCATTAGCTTAAATCAGATGTCTTTTTCTTATAAAAGAATTAACAAAATAATTATTAGTATAAGGAGTCTAATTATTCTATGCAAAGATTTTTCTTTCTTAGACATAATATCACTCTCCTTTCGTAACCCCCTGATGAGGTTCCAAAAGGTAAAACATCTGATATTTCAAACGTATCCAAACTAATTATAGCAAACAAGTGTTTAATTATTAATAAAAAAGTTAACAAAAAATTAATAAAACAAGCCTTAAAAAGCTTGTTTTCATATGCTAAAAATGGAGAGTATAATTTGTTAGTTGCATCCTTTATTAACTGCGCCAAAACCCCAGAATAATAAGAAAATTATAAATACTACTATAATAATACCCCAAACAAAACCATAACCGCCATTATTTTGCTGGTAACCATAACCTTGATATGGGTATGGATATTGATAATACATAATATATCTCTCCCTTCAATATATTATATTTAAATTTATTCAAGTTCGTGATAATAAATATCTATTTCTTACAATATTGTAAGATTTAATTATATAAAAATATAGTATAATAATATTCAAGGGAGACAAAAAAATATGAAAAAAATCATGATCGTAGAAGATGATGAAGTAATTAAGGATGAACTTAGTGAATTACTTAAAAATTCATCATATTTAGTAGAAAGTGTTAAAAATTTTGAAAAAGCAAAAGAAGAAATATTTAAATACAATCCTGATTTAATACTTTTAGATATAAATATTCCATATCTTAATGGAGAACTTTTATTAAAAGAAATAAGAAAAGAAAGTAGTGTACCTGTAATTATGGTTACAAGTAAATCAGGAGAAATAGATGAAGCATTATCAATAACATATGGCGCAGATGATTATATAACAAAACCATACAATCCAACTATATTACTTTTAAGAATACAAAATATATTTAAAAGAATTAATCAAAATAATAATGCATTAAAATATAAAGATATAATAGTTGATTTAAATAAATCAGAATTAAAAAAAGATGATAAAGTATTAGTTCTTACTAAAAATGAAATGATAATATTTTCATATTTATTAAACAATAAAGAAAAAATAGTATCTCGTGATGAACTTATGACATATTTATGGAATAATGAAGAATATATAAATGACAATGCATTAACAGTTAATATAAGTAGACTTAGAAGTAAATTATCAAATTTTGGTTATGAAAATATAATAGAAACAAGAAAAGGACAAGGGTATATATTACTATGAAATTAAGTGAATATTTAAAAGACAAAGTATATTTTATAATCGTAAATCTAATATGTATATCTATAATAATTTTATTATTACTTGCGTTTAAAGTGCACTTTAGTTTAATTATGGTAGTTACATTTTTATTCATAACTGAAAACATTTTATTATTAATGATAGATTATTTTAGAAAGAAAAATTTTTATACTTCTTTAATTCAAAAACTAGAAGAATTAGATAAAAAATATTTAATATTAGAAATGATGAGTAGACCATCATTTTATGAGGGAAAAATATTGTATGATACTATTTATGAAACTGATAAATCAATGATAGAAAATGTTAATGAATATTTATCAAATATAGAAGACTTTAAAGATTATATTGAAATGTGGATTCATGAAGTAAAAATACCAATATCAAGTTTAGTATTAATGAGTCACAATCATAAAGAATTAAATAACACTTATATTAATGAAGTAAAAAAATTAAATGATTATGTGGATCAAGTTTTATATTATGTTAGAAGTAATTATGCAGAAAATGATTATATTATAAAAGAAAATAATTTAGACAAAATTATAAAAGATGTTATTTTGAAAAATAAGGATGAATTACTTTTAAACAATATAAATATAGAAACAAATATAAAAGAAAATAAGGTCTTAACAGATTCAAAATGGCTTGAGTTTATATTAAATCAAATTATAAACAATAGTATAAAATATAAAAAAGATAATGACTCAATTATAAAAATAGAATCATTTAAAGAAAATGATAAAACAATTTTGAGTATTTATGATAATGGAATAGGAATAAATAAAAAAGATATAAAGAATGTATTTAAAAAATCATTTACAGGAGAAAATGGTAGAAATTTATCAAAATCAACTGGAATGGGACTTTATATAGCAAAAAGATTATGTGATAAATTAGGTCACAAAATATTAATTGAATCAGAAAAAAATGAATACACTATAGTTAAAATTATATTTGGAAATAATGATTATTACAAAATAGATAACTAACTTACAAAATTGTAATATTAGGTAATACAAAACAAACGACAATAATTTATTTATCTACTAAAATGAGATGTAGAAGGGAATGATTTTATGGAAAATATTTTAAAAATAGAAAAAATTGAAAAGTATTATGGTAATAAATTAAGTCTTACAAAGGCAATTGATAACATTTCATTTTCTGTAGATAAGGGTGAATTTATTGCAATAATGGGAGCATCTGGCTCAGGAAAAACAACACTTTTAAATTGTATATCTACAATTGATAAAGTATCATCAGGTCATATATTTGTAGGTAACACTGATATTACTAAATTAAAAGGAAATAGTTTAAATAAATTTAGAAGGGAGAAACTTGGTTTCATATTTCAGGATTTTAATTTATTAGACACATTAACATCATATGAGAATATAGCACTTTCTTTATCTATTCAAAATGTTAATTCTAAAGAAATAGATGATAGAGTTAAAAAAGTAGCAAGAGAACTTGATATAGAAAAAATATTAAATAAATATCCATATGAGTTAAGTGGTGGACAAAAACAAAGGGTAGCGAGTGCAAGAGCAATAGTAACAAATCCAAAATTAATTTTGGCAGATGAACCAACAGGTGCACTTGATTCTAAATCATCAAAAATGTTACTTGAAAAATTTAAATTTTTAAACAAAGAACTTTCCGCAACTATATTAATGGTTACGCATGATGCATTTACCGCAAGTTATGCAGATAGAGTAATATTTATAAAGGATGGCAAAATATTTAATGAAATTAATAAGGGTGATGAAACAAGAAAAGAATTCTTTGATGAAATAATTGATGTAGTAACTCTTTTAGGTGGTGACTTAAACGATGCTCTTTAAACTTTCAATAAAAAATATACAAAAAAGTATTAAAGACTATGCCATCTATTTTCTAACTTTAGTTTTAGGTGTTGCTATATTTTATGTATTTAATTCAATAGAAAGCCAAACAGTAATGATGAAAGTATCTAATAATACTTTAGAAATAATAAATCTTATGAATCAATTACTTTCATCAGTTAGTGTATTTATATCCTTTATATTAGGCTTTTTAATTATTTATGCATCTAGATTTTTAATAAAAAGAAGAAATAAAGAATTTGGTATATATTTAACACTTGGAATGAGTAAAAGAAAAATATCTTTAATACTATTTTTTGAAACACTTATAATAGGTATTTTATCTTTAGGTGTTGGACTTTTAATTGGATTTTTCTTATCAGAATTAATGAGTTTATTAGTCGCAAATTTATTTGAAGCAGATATGACTAATTTTAGATTTATATTTTCATCAAGTGCTGCACTTAAATGTTTAATATATTTTGGAATTATGTATTTAATTGTTATGATATTTAATACTATAAGTGTTAGTAAATGTAAACTTATTGATTTAATTAATTCAAGTAAAAAGACTGAAAAAATAAAATTAAAGAATCCTATTCTTTGTGTGATTATATTTATAATCGCATGTGCTATGCTTATTTATTCATATTATTTTGTTACAAGTGATAGTAAATTAAGTGGTGATGTAACTAGTTTATATATTCCAATTGTTTTAGGAGCTTTATCTACATTTTTAATATTTTGGTCATTATCAGGTCTTATATTAAAAATAGTAATGAATATGAAAGGTTTATATTATAAAGGATTAAATAGTTTTACATTAAGACAAGTTAGTAGCAAGATTAATACCACTGTATTTTCAAGTACAATAATATGTTTAATGCTTTTTATAACAATATGTTTTTTATCAAGCTGTTTATCAATTAAAAATTCACTTACTGGTAATATTGATGAATTATCTAAAGTTGATGTAGAAATTATAAAAGATAGAAATGTAACAGATGATTTTATAAAGGATTATGAATTAAATGATGAAATTATTGCGGATACAAAGATTGATATTTTAGAAACATTAAAAAATAATAATATTGATAAAAATAATTTTAAAGATATGCTTATAGTTTATTATTATAAGACTAATTTAACTCTTCAAGATACATTAGGTGATGCATATGAAGAAGTAAAAGAAAAATTTCCTCTTATGAATTTTTTTGTTAAAGAAAATATAATGAGTATTAGTGATTATAATAAAGTTGCTAAATTATATGGTAATAAAACATATACATTAAAAGAAAATGAATATATTGTTATTGCTGATTATAATTCAATGATAGATATTAGAAATAAGGCATTAAATAAAAATTCTAAAGTTACAGTAAATGATAATGTTCTTACTCCAAAATATAGTGAATGCAAATATGGATTTGTAGATGTTGGTGCGCAGCATTTAAATAGTGGAATTATTGTAGTACCTGATAATGTTGTTAATGAAAATATGCCTAAAAAGGAAATTTTACTTGCTAATTATAATGCGAATACAAAAGTTGAAAAACAAAAAATTAATTCATTAATAAATAATTTAGAGAATACATATAATAAAACTAATTTAGTTTCATATAATACAAAAATTGATATGTTAGAGTCATCAATAGGACTTGGCGCACTTGTTACATTTATTGGTTTATATTTAGGAATAATATTCTTAATATCAAGTGCTGCAATACTTGCTTTAAAAGAATTATCTGAATCAACAGATAATAAAGAGAGATATAAAATGATTAGAAAATTAGGCGCAGATGAAAAAATGATCAATAAAGCATTATTTAATCAAATATTTATATTCTTTATGATTCCTTTATCACTTGCTATAGTTCATTCAATATTTGGTATAAAATTTGCAAAAAAAATACTTGGAACTATGGGTATTAGTGGTCTTACTTCATCAATTACTATGACATTTATATTTTTAGTTTTAATATATGGTGGATATTTCTTATTAACATATTTTGCTAGTAAGAATATTATAAGAGAAAGATAATATGAAAAAGTTTATAATAGTTATATTTGTTATAATTTGCACTATATTTTTAACTGGTTGTTCAAAAGATAGAGTAATAAAAACTTTTGATGATGCAAGTAAAAAGTTTGGCGATGAAATTCTTACTAAGGATAATGATTTAATAGGTAAAAGAAGTTTTGGTATAGATCATTATACTGGAACTTATGTATCTAGTTATGAAAATATAACTAAAAAAGAAACTATTTTTGGTGGTACTACTTTAAATAGAGATGAAGATAATATTCATATAAAAATATATCTTGAAAAAGTATCAGGTGAAATAACTATAAAAATGAATTTAAATGAAGAAGAAAAAATATTGACTAAAGATAGTGGTTTATATGAATTTGATTTTAATGTAAAAAGTGGTAGTAATTATTTTGTTATTGATACAAATGATTTTACTGGAAATGTTGATATTTTAATTAATTAAAGTAAACAATTATGTTTGCTTTTTTTGTGGTATAATTAAAAAAAGGATGGTGCGTTATGAATTATATAAATGATAGAGTAGTTATTGTTGAAAAGGAAAGAATAAATGTATATGCTAAAGAGATAGGTAAAAATCATCAATGCTATTTGGATGAATTTGCGAAAAAACATGGATATGATTATTCGACTATGGATTATTTAGCAAGAGAAGGTAATTGTATCTTTGAAATGATGGGACCAATAGAAAATGAGTTTTATATTATAAGCTATATGCCAAAGAAATTAACTGATATGCAGTTATATTTTCTAGAATCAATGGATGAAACCTTTGAAAATGCCAATAGAATAGAGGCAATTAAAGTATCTGATAAGGATTTAATACATTTTGATTCAAAAGGACAAAATGCAGGGAAATATTTTAATGATACAATTATAGGTTCATATTATAAAAATGATGTTGTAAAAAAATTATAAATATATAATTAATGTAATTATTATCACTTAAATGAATATTATTAATTACAAGGTGATAATAATGTTTAAAGAAATATATGAAAAAATAATTAATGATAAAGAAATAATAGCTAGATATGAAAATATAAGAAGGTTTGAGGATAAAACTGGTGGATGGGCATATCATGATTTAAATCATATAAAAAGAGTAGAAAAAATAATAGATAATGTATTAAATACGTTAGATTTTGATGAAAAATTTATTTATAAAGAAAAAATAGCGTGTATACTTCATGATACAGGTGCTATTTTGGGTAAAGAAAACCATGCATATAGAAGTTATTTATTTGCAAAAGATTACTTTATTAATAATAATATAAAATTTGATGATATTAATTTAATACTGGATGCAATTAAGAATCATAGTGATGGCTTTGAAACAGATAATTTATATGGAATAATATTGATATTTGCAGATAAACTTGATATGACAAAAGAAAGACTTTCATATTATGGAAAAAAGGTTAAAGGTAATAAAGAATATAGTCATGTAAATGATATTGATATAACTATAGAAAATAACAATCTTAAAATAAATTTTATTACTGATGGTGAAGTTAATTTAAAAGAAATAAATGAATATTATTTCACTAAAAAAATATTTAAAGGAGTAGAATCGTTTTCAAATAAGCTAGATTTAAAATATATTTTATTAATGGATAACAAGGAATGGAAAATATAAATGAATAATACTATTTTAGTATTATCTTTTTTTTGATATAATTTATAGTAGGTGAGAAATATGCAAAATACAACATTATACTTAATAAGACATTCTATAAAATATGATATAAAAGATATCGTAGAAAATTATAATACAAGTGATAGTGAACAAATTAAAAATGAAAAACTCATTTTATCTATAGAAGGGGAGAAAAGAGCAGAGATTTTATCTAATGAAAAAGAACTTCAAAATATTGATATAGTATATGCAAGTGTGTTAGTTAGAACTCTAGAAACTGCTAAATACTTACTTGAAAAACAAAATTTAAAAATAAATTTGGATAATAGACTAGATGAAAGAAGAAGAGGTAGACCTAATGATGATATTTATCCGGCTTGGTTTACTAAACAATTTTTAGATGAAAATTTTAAAACAGTAGGTGGAGAAAGTCAAAAAGATGTAAGAAAAAGAATGGATGAAGTAATAAGTGAAATTATAAAAAATAATAAAGGTAAAAGAATTGCTATATTTTCTCATGGATATGCAATAATATATTACTTACTTAAATACTGTAAATTAATTAGTGTTAATGCTGATAGAAATATTACCTTTTCATTTAACGATAAAGTTGTATTTGATAAAAAAATATCTGCTCCAGAAGTATTTAAACTAGTGTTTGATAGTAATGATAAAGTTATAAGTATTGAAAATTTAGAATTTGATGATTTAAAGTAAGAGGTTAGAAATGAAGTTAGAAGATTTAAAGAAGGATTATGATAGGCTGCAATTAAAATATGGTGCTAAAGAACTTGATTCTATATATAATGGTGGAGAGTGTATAAACCCTGATATTGCATTTGTATTTATGAATCCAACGGGAAGAAATATTGCATCAAGTAAAAATTGGAAAGGATTAAAATCGCCTTGGATAGGAACAAAAAATATATGGACATTATTTTATAATGTTGGATTATTAGATGATGATGTATATGAAAAAATTAGAAGTATTAAAGGAAAAGAATGGACTATAGATTTTGCAAACAAAGTATATGAAAATGTAAAAAAACATAAAGTTTTTATAACTAATTTGGGCAAATGTACACAAATAGATGCAAGACCTCTCCCTGATAAGGTATATAAGGAGTACTTAAATTTATTTAAAAAAGAGATGGAAATTGTAAATCCAAAAGTAATAATACTTTTTGGTAATCAGGTAAGTTCTATTGTGCTTGATGAAAAAATATCTGTTTCAAATGTTAGAAAAAAGTTATTTGTGAAGAAAATAAACAATAAAGATTTTCATTTTTATTCAGTATTTTATCCTATTGGTAATGGATCATTTAATGTAGATAAATCTATCGAGGATATAAAATGGATAATAAGTAATATGGAGGTAAAATTATGAAATATATAGATAGTGTTGATAAAAGAGTATTAGATTATTTTAATGTGTTAGAACCAAATTTTCCAGAATGGCTAAATGATTATATAGAAACTAAAGAGTTATTAAAACAAAGATATATTAGTATGACTTGTGGTACAATATATTCTGATTTGTTTGAAAGTGAATTCTTCTTTTCTAGTTTAGATCATTCAGTTGCAGTTGCTTTAATAGTATGGCATTTTACTCATGATAAAAAACAAACTTTATCAGGTTTATTTCATGATATAGTAACCCCAGTATTTAAACATTGTGTTGATTTTTTAAATGGTGATTATATGACTCAAGAATCAACAGAAGATTTAACAAGTAAAATTATTAGTAGTTCAAAAGAAATAATGGATTTATTAAAAAGAGACAATATAAAATTAGAAGAAGTAGATGATTATCATATATATCCAGTTGCGGATAATGATACTCCAAAATTATCAGCAGATAGACTTGAATATTCACTTTCTAATGCACTTTTAACATATAAATTATTAAATATAGATGAAATAAAGAAAATTTATAGTGATATTGTTTTAGACAAAGATGAAGAGGGTACCTTAGAATTATCATTTAAATCAAAGGAAACTGCTTTAGAGTTTGTTAAAATAACAAGTAAGTTATCTATTATATATAGAGAAGATAGAACAAGATATTCAATGCAGTTACTTACGGATATTATAAAGAAATTAAATGAAGATAGATTAATAACTAAAGAGGATTTATATAATAAGAAAGAGTCAGAAATAATAGAAATTATAGAAAATTCTAAATATAAAGAAATATTTAATATATGGAAAAATGCTAAAAATGTAAAAGTAAGCAAAGAGAAACCAGAAACTGTTTATTTTGTTCATCATGGTGCAAAAATTAGATATATTGATCCACTTGTAAATAAAAGAAGAATATCAAGTATAAGTAAAGAAGCAAAAAAAGAAATAGATAAAAATTTATCGTATGACATGAATAATTATGTATATTTAGATTTTAAGTTTTAAATATAAATATTTTAAGAATATGTTATAATGATGTAGGATTAGGTGTATTATGGAAAAAGTAAATTATAAAAAATTAAATAGAAGTATAAAAATATATCCAATTTTTTATGGTCTTAGTTCTGATTTGATATTTTGGATTGCAATAAATACATTGTTTTTAACAACTGTTAAAAATTTATCCGCATCAGAAATTAATTCAATAGAAGCAATAAGCACAATTGCGGGTATTTTTTTTCAATTTGTTTTAGTTAAGATTGTAAGAAGAATAGGTAATTTAAATTCGGTAAAGCTAGGCGTTGTTCTTTTATTTTTATCGGTAGTATTTAATACTTTTTCAACAAAGTATATAGGATTTCTAGTCGCGGAATTATGCTATGAAATAGGCTTTGTGTTTAAAAGTATGGATAATGTTATTTTGATAAAAAATTTAAAATATTTAAATAGATCAAATGAATATATTAAATATCAAACTAAGGGTAGTTTTTTATATTCATTAATAACATTGCTTATATCAATAGTATCAGGATTTATGTTTAATATTAATCCATATATTCCAATGATAATTTGTTTAATTGTATGTTTTATTAATATAATATTAACAAGTTGCATTTATGAAGTCCCAAGTAAAAAATACGAGAAAGATGATAGCAGGATAAACACAAGCATAAAAGATTTTAATAAGAAAATTTTGTTAATGATATTACTTTATGGATTATTTTATGCAATGATAGCGTGTGGACAAAAAAATAGTAAATTATTTATCCAGTTCGATTTACAAAAAATATTTTCATTAGATAAAGTTGCTATATACATAAGTATATTCATATTTATATCTAGGGTATTTAGACTTTTATCTAATTTATTATTCTTAAAAGCTTATGATAAATTTAAAAATAGGATATTAATTTTATTTGAAACTATACTTACTTTCTCATTTATATTTTTGTTATCTGGACATTTTATAGGAAATTTATCTGGAATATACATTATGGCTTTAGGATTTTTTATGTTTTTATTTATTAGAGATCCATTTGATAACTATATGAGAAAAATATTATTTGAAAATAGTCGTGAAAAGGTTCATGATAAAATAATTAATTGTATAAATTTATCAAGAAAAATATTTACTTTAATATATAGTACAATAGTTGCTAGTATGCTTGTAAAATTAGATTATGTTTATGTTATGTTATTACTTTTATTATTATCCGTTTCATTTTTTGTTATAGTAATAAAAGTTTATAGATTAGTGGAAAATAAAAACAATATAAGTTAATGCACAAAAAAGATATTAGAAAAGGGTGAATTTTATGAAAAAAGAAGAGTATATAAAAATAACAAACGAAATATTAAATGGAAAATCAAAGGATGTAATGCATTCTCAAATTGAAAATTATTTTTTAGCAAAAGATAATTTCAAGATAGATAAACCAAAATATAATATATCAGATAAAGTAAAATTAAAAAAAGGTACATTACTTCATGGAACATATGAAAATTTTAATGGATTAAAATTGATTGTTAAAAATGGTCTTGTTTCTAATTTCTTTACAGAAAAAGTAAGAGGTACAAAATATCCAAGTAGTGTAGGAGTATGGAATTTAAAAAAAGATTATGATTTAAATGAATATATTAATTTTTATAGTGGTGGAACTATTAGATATAATAATTTATATAATAAAGAAACTAAAACTGAAGTTATACCATATTCTGATATGAAAAATATAAATGAGAAAATAGAAAAAAGTGGTTTTCAAAAATGGTATATGGAACAAACAAAAGAAGCGAGATTTATGCCAAATTTATTATCAGATAATGTGCAAATAGGTATTATATTTGATAGTGATAATAAATATATAAAAAAAATATTAGTTAATGATATTTTATCTGGAAATATGGATAATGAAGTATTAAAAGATTTTGTTGTAGATAAATATTATGATAGATTTTTAATTTATGTAAAAAATAAAGATGATTTTTTTACTGATAGGGAAAGTGCTGTTCTTTTTGGTATACCATCTAATTTTATAGAAGGAATATTAGTTGGAAGAACATATGAAAATGATGAAGAAATTTTAAAGAATATAAAAGAATTATTACCAAATGTATATATATGTAATTTAGATGGTATTGTAATAAAGTAAGGGAGTATTTATGAAATTTGAAAAAGAAATAACTGTAGAAGTATCTTGTAATATAGAAGAATTATTAAAAATATTAAAAGAAAATGATTTTGAACTTAAAGAGGTTTATGATATTAAGGATATCTACATGATTGATAAAAAATACAAAAATATTGAAGATAAGCTAGAATTATTAAAGCATACTATTTTAATTAGAGATATAATAGAAGAAAATAAAGAAACTAAACAAATAACATATAAATATAAAGAATATGATGAAAATGGAAATATTACTAAACAAGGTAAAACTAATTGTAAAATAAATTCTATAGAAGAAGCAGTAAATTTATTTAATGCACTTGGTTATGAAAAGTTAATAAATATAAATGATCATTTACTTGTATATGCTAATAAGGATGATGAATTTGTTATAGAATGTGTTAATAATAAGCATATTTATATAGAAATAGAAGATAAATGTAATTATATAGATAAGTGTTATAAAAGCGATGAAGAAATGAAAGATGCTATTAACAAATATAACTTACCATTAAAACAAAATAATTATTATGCTAAAAAAGCTTTAGATGAATTAAATGAAATTTAGAAAAGAGGTAATATATATGGATTTAAAGAATTTTAAATTAATGCCATTTTATGATTTGGATAAAAAATGGGCTGTTTTAACATCTGGTGACAAAGAAAAATTTAATCAAATGACTGTCAGTTGGGGTGGCTTTGGAACTATATGGAATAAGCCTGTAGTAACAGTTTATGTAAGACATAATAGATATACATATGAATTTATTGAAAATAATGAATATTTTACATTAAGCTTTTTTAGTGATGAATATAAGAAGGATTTAAGTATTTTGGGTAGCAAGTCAGGAAAAGATATAAATAAATTATCACTTACTAATTTAAATGCAGAGTATAATGAAAACTTTGTTACATATAAGGAAGCTGTTTTAACTATTATTTGTAAAAAATTATATGGTCAAGATTTAAATATGGATAATATGAGTGAAGAAATAAAGGAAAAATATTATTCAAATGATCCTGTACATAAGATGTATATTGGTGAGGTAATCGATATAATTGATAGAAGATAGGTGATAATAGTGAATGAAAATTTGAAAAAATTATTTGATATATTATTATCTAATAACCCAAGTATTCTTATAAGAGAAAATGAAAATTATATTTTTAATATTATTCCAGAACTTAGAAAATCAAAAGGGTTTAATCAAAATAATCCATGGCATATTTATGATGTTTATGATCATATTTTACATGTTATAGATGGTGTAAAAGAAAATATAATTTTAAGGTTAGCCGCACTTTTTCATGATATAGGTAAGCCATATATTTATTCAGAAGATGAGAATAATATTGGACATTTTTATGATCATTGGACTAAATCGAGTGAGATATTTTTAAACTTTTCAAAAAAATATAAATTACCAGTAGATTTAACTAATGAGGTTAATAAACTAATATATTATCATGATATAAATATTTCAAAATTAAATAGAGAAGAATTGAATAAATTTTTGAATGAATTTAGTGTTGATGAAATTAATATGTTATATGAAATTAAGAAAAGTGATTTACTTGCGCAATCACCTAAATATCATTATTTAATTACTGAATATGATTTACAAAAAGAAAATTTATTAAGGAAAAAAATTGTAAGATGGAAATTTTGTTCAGATAACGAAAAATTAATAAGTTTAGTATTAAGTGGTGAGAAAAGAGCAACTACGTCATTATATAATGAGTATATAAAAAATAAAGAGCCATTACCAAAAATAGGAGAAAAAAGTATAATTCAACATGACAATAATAATGATGCATGTTTGATTGAAATAGAAAAAGTTATAATTACTGAATTTAAAAATATAACTGATGATTTTGCATTTATTGAAGGAGAAGGAGATAAATCACTAGAATATTATAGAAATGAACATTATAAAATATTTAAAAAAATAAACTCAAATTTTAATGATGAATCTAAGGTTGTTTTTGAAATGTTTAAAGTAATAGAAAAATATAATTAGTTGCCATATGACCAGGGTACCAATTTATGTTAATTAATAGAGGTGGTATAGTGAATAAAAAAGAATTAGAAAAATTAATTAGTACTTTGAAAATAGAAAAAAGTGAGTACTGGATTTTATCAAGTGCTTCACTTGTTTTAAGAGGAATATATGATAGTGCTGCTGATTTAGATCTTGCAGTCACTGAGAAAGGTTTGAAAGAGTTAAAAGAAAACTATGATTTAGTGCAAAAAGAAAATGGTTGGTATATAGTAAATGATAAAGTAGAATGTATTCTAGATGAAAAGATGCCAAACAAGATAGAGAAATTTGGTGAATATTATCTTCAAGATATTTATGATTATTATGATTTTATAAAAAATAGTAATAGAGAAAAAGATAAGAAAAGAATTCCACTAGTAAAAAACTATATTAAAAAAATAATGAATAGATAACTATAAATTTGATTTATTTAGTATTGTTTTGTATAATATGTGCCTATAAGTGGGTGAAAAGCATGGACGATATTACTGAATCATTAAAAATTATTGATAATACAGCAAGTAATATAAATGGAAATAGTACATTTCATTCAAGTTCATTTATATATAAAATGGCAAATGAAGATGTAAGTATATATAAGGATTATTTAAAAAATAGCAGAAGAATATTATCTGTTATATCATCTGGAGATCAAATAATTGAATCAATTACATCAGAAAAGAAAATAATTGATTGTTTTGATATTAGTAAGTATCCAAAATATTACTTGATGTTAAAAATAGCGGCACTTAAAGCACTAAAAAAGGAAGATTATGTAAAATTATTTATAGAATCACCATTAACAACACTTGATGAATATTATGATGATTTATATTATGAAAATATAAGAAAAAATCTAAATGGTATATATAAGGAATATTGGGACGCATTATTTAGTCATACAGATTGGTATGAGATATTTGGTTCAAGATTATTTCAAAGTGATGCAATGCCTAATGATTTTATATATAAATCATTAAGTTACTTAAAAGATGAAAATTATTATAAATTAAGGAAAAATATTGAAAATGCTGAATTAAATTTTTATGAAGGTGATATATTTACTCTTGTAAGTAGTTTAACTTCTAAGTATGATTTAGTATATTTATCTAATATTATTGATTATGCAAATAAAAAAGATTATAAGAATTTATTAAGTAAACTTAATCTAAATGATAATGGAGTAATTTTGTCATATATATTCTCTCATGTTAAAAAATATAGTGATTTTCTTAATATGTGTGAAGTAAAAGAAGATTCAAAAGAAGATAGAGGAGTACTAATATATAAATAATTATTGTATTCTGTTTATTGATTATTTTTTATGATACAATTATATAGAAATAAAGATATACTCTAAAAAAATTGGAGGAAAATAAAATGAATAAATATGAGGAAAGATTAAATAATTATAATAATGTAAAAAATCCTAATGAATTATTAGAATTTATGGACAAAAATATTAAATATGGTATTTATGGAATAGATAATGTAGTCTATGATAAATGGGATGCAAGCAATAACTCAGAGTTTCAAAAAGCGTGTCAGACGAAGTATGTATTATGTGATGCAAAAAGATTATTAAAATGTGGTTATGGAACCTGTTGGGATCAAGTTGAACTTGAAAGAGATTGGTTTATTAATAATGATTATGAATGTAAAACATTTTTTATTTGGTTTTGTTTTAGTACATCTAATAATTATGTAACACATACATATTTAGTATATAAAGATAAAAAAACAGAAAAGTATTGTTATTTTGAACACTCTGATGGTGCAAATAAAGGGATAAAAGAGTTTGACTCATATAAAGATGCAATACTTTACCAGATGGAAAAATATATAGATTTTAATAGATCTGTTGGAAATTTAATAAATGAAGATATATTAAGTCATTTACAAGTATATGAATTTGAAATTAAAAAATATGGTTGTAGTCAATACGAATATATGGAAAATATATTAAATTCAAAATTAGTATATGATAATAACAAATTTGTTACTGAAATTAATGTGTGTAAATCTAAAAATTAGGATAGATAACTATAAAATCTATCTTTTTTATGTTATACTTAAATAGATTTAAAAAGTGAGTTGATTGAAATGAATGAAAATAAGACAAATATAAATTGGTATCCTGGTCATATGGCCAAAACAAAAAGACAAATAAAAGAAAAAATAGATTTAATAGATATAATATATGAAGTGGTTGATTCTAGAATACCAATATCATCAAAAATAAAAGATATAGATGATTTAGTAAAAAATAAACCAAGAATTTTAATTATGACTAAAAGTGATTTATGTGATTTAAATAAGACAAATAAACATATTAAGTATTATGAAAGTCTTGGATATAAAGTTGTTTTGGTGGATTTAATTAGCAACAAAAATGTAGATAAAATAAAATCTGCAACAGATGAAGTATTAAAAGAATTAAATGAAAAAAGAGAAGCAAAAGGATTAAAGAAAAGAAACTATAGAGCGCTTATAATTGGTATTCCAAATGTAGGTAAGTCAACTTTAATTAATAGACTTGCAGGTAAAAAGGTAGTAGGGGTTGGTAATAAGCCAGGTGTAACAAAACAACTTTCTTGGATAAGAATTAGTAAAGATGTTGATTTAATGGATTCACCAGGTATATTATGGCCAAAAATAGATGATGAAAAAGTAGGATTAAATTTAGCATGTTTTTCAGCAATTAAAGAGGAAATACTTCCAATTGATGAAGTTGCATGTTATATATTAAAGTATATGTTTATTAATTATAAAGAAAATTTAAAAGAAAGATATGGCCTAGAAAATATAGATTTTGAAGATTTTACAGATGCATATGAAGTAATAGGAAGAAAAAGAGGATGCATATTAAGAGGTAATGAAGTAGATTATGACAAAGTATCTGCTTTAATAGTAAGGGATTTAAATGAAGGTCATTTAGGCAAGGTAACATTTGATGAATAATATGTATGAATATGAAGAAAATTTATATAAAGAAGGATATAATTTTATAGCGGGAACAGATGAAGCAGGAAGAGGACCACTCGTTGGACCAGTTGTCGCAGGATGTGTAGTTTTTCCAAAAGGTTATAAAAATGATTTAATAAATGATTCAAAAAAATTAACAGAGAAAAAAAGAGAACAATTATATGATATAATAATAAAAGATGCGGTTACTTATGGGATTGGAATCGTATCTGCTAAAGAAATAGATGAATTAAATATTTACGAAGCAAGCAGAAAAGCAATGATAAAAGCATATGAAGAAGCAAATAAAAAAGTAAAAATAGATTACTTATTAACTGATGCTATGCCTATAACAACACTTGATATACCAGTATTAAAAATAATAAAGGGTGACGCTAAAAGTGTAACAATAGCGGCTGCATCAATACTTGCTAAAGTAACAAGAGATAGAATATTAATTGATCTAGATAAGAAGTATCCAGAATATAATTTTAAAAAGCATAAAGGTTATCCAACAAAAGAACATTTAGAGAAAATAAATGAATTTGGTGTGTTTGATGAGTATAGAATGACATATAAACCTGTAAAAAATGTATTAGATAGGGGAATTGTTAGGACAAAGAGATAATATAATATATGAAGGGACTGATTTTATGAGTAAAAATTTAGTAATAGTGGAATCACCAGCTAAAAGTAAAACAATAGAAAAATATTTAGGTAGTGATTATAAAGTATTATCATCAAAAGGACATATTAGAGATTTAGCAACTTCTGGTAAATATGGTTTTGGTGTAGATATTGAAGATGGTTTTAAACCAAATTATGAACCAATTAAGGGAAAGAAAAAAGATATTGCAGAACTAAAAAAAGAAGTTAAAAATGCAGAAAAAGTATATCTTGCAACCGACCCTGACCGTGAGGGAGAAGCAATTAGTTGGCATTTAAAAGATGCTCTTGGTATTGATGATAAAGATTATGAAAGAATAGTATTTAATGAAATAACTAAAAATGCAGTTGTTAATTCATTTAAAAATGCTAGAAAAATTGATGATCTTATGGTAAGAAGTCAAGAAACAAGAAGAATATTAGATAGAATAATAGGATTTAGATTAAGTAAATTAATGCAATCAAAAACAGGTGGTAAAAGTGCTGGAAGAGTACAATCAGTTGCACTTAAATTAATAGTTGATAGAGAAAAAGAAATTGAAAAATTCATTCCAGAAGAATATTGGACAATAAAAGCAATATTCCCATCATTTGATGCAAATTTATTTGGTTATAAAGAAAATACTAAATTAGAAATTAAAAATGAAATTGAAGCAAAAGATATATTAAATAAATTATCTAATAGTTATAAAATAGAAAGTACTGAAAAGAAAAATAAGAATAAGGCTAGTAAGCCACCTTATACAACAAGTACAATGCAGCAAGATGCAGTAAACAAAATTAATTTTTCATCTAAAAAGACTATGAGTGTTGCACAAAAACTTTATGAAGGTATAAATATAGGTAGTGAAACAGTAGGTTTAATTACATATATGAGAACTGATTCAATTAGATTATCAGATGAGTTTGTTGGAAATACTTTAAAATATATTGAAGTAAATTATGGTAAAGAATATGTTGGATTTGTAAAAAAGAGTAAGAAAACAGAAAATGTACAAGATGCTCATGAAGCAATAAGACCAACAAGTATTACAAGAACACCAGATTCAGTAAAAGAATATTTAACTAATGATGAATATAAGTTATATAGACTTATTTATTTTAGAGCACTTGCTTCTTTAATGAAAGATGCAAAACAACAATTAACAACTGTTATTCTTGATAATAATGATTATAAATTTAAAGTTAATGGTAGTGTAATTACTTTTGATGGTTACTTAAAAGTATATAGTGAATTTGAAAAGAGTGAAGATAAGATTTTACCTGATTTAGATAAATATAAATCTGATAATCTTATTACTGATAAAGTAGAGACAAAACAACACTTTACAGAACCACCAGCAAGATATACAGAAAGTTCATTAATTAAAGAAATGGAAAGTTTAGGTATTGGTAGACCATCAACATACGCAACTACTATAAGTACAATTATAGATAGAGGATATGTAAATAAAAAGGATAAAAAGTTTGTTCCAACTGAAATAGGAATAGAAACAACAAATAAACTTCAAGAGTTCTTCAAAGATTTAATTAATGTAAAATATACTGCAAAAATGGAAGAAGATTTAGATAATATTGCAAGTGGAACTGTTGTATGGAATGAATTATTAAAAAAATTTTGGGAGGATTTTGAACCAATGGTAAAAGATGCATTTGATAATATGGAAAAAAAAGAACCTGAAAAGACTGGAGAAGTATGTCCAGAATGTGGTAAAGATTTAGTTAAAAGAAATGGTAGATATGGTGAATTTATAGCTTGTTCTAACTATCCAGAATGTAAATATATTAAAAAAGAAGAGAAAAAAGTCGTAGAAGTTTGTGATTGCATTAAATGTGGTAATAAGATTGTTGAAAGAAAAACAAAAAAGGGTAAAGTTTTTTATGGTTGTTCTAACTTTCCAAAATGTAAAGAAGCTTATTGGGATATGCCTACAGGTAAGAAGTGCCCAGAATGTAATAGTATGCTAGTTACAAAAGATGGAAAAGTAAAATGTTCAGCATGTGATTATAAAGAAGAATAGTAAATTTTTACTATTTTTTCTTTTTATTATATTGACGAACTTTTATTGGTAATATATGATGTAAATATATTATGGTCTAACCTTACAAGTATAAGGAAATATTAGTGTGAATTTTAATTTAAGTGGATACAAGATATGAAAGATGAGACAGTTTGGTTATCACTTAATCAAATGGCAAAACTTTTTGATAGAGATAGAAAAACTATAACAAGACATATCCAAAATATCTGTAAAGAAGGAGAACTTGAATAGAATAGGATATGCTCATTTTTTGAGCATACTGCAAATGATGGTAAAATCTATGATAGATAATATATATCAAACATTTGATAATAATGAAGTATATAAAAGTATAGAAGAAAAAGCTGCTAATTTTCTTTCTTTATTAGTAAAAAATCATGTATTTATAGATGGTAATAAAAGAATAGTAGCAACTTTGTTTATATATTTTTCTTTTTATTATGATATAATTTAAATGAGGTGTAAGAATGAAAATAGAAGAAGAGATAAATAATATAAAAGAAATAAGAGAGTAGAATTAGATAAAAAATGGGAAACAAGTTTAACAAGAAGAATATGTATTATGGTATTAACTTATATAGTTGTTATTATATATTCATATTTAGTTAGAAACTATGATAATATTTTCTTAAGTTCTTTAGTACCAGTAATTGGTTTTACATTATCTACTTTATCATTAAAAGTCATTAGAAAAATCTGGGAAAGATTTATAAAATAATTTATTGGAGGGAGAATTTATGTTAAAAAAAGAAGATATAAATAAATATAAAGAAAGTTATGAAAGTAAATCAACAAATAAGGTTATGCAAAGAGTACTAAATAAGGTTCAACTTATTGATTTAGTACAAGACTCTGAAACAAAACCAAGTTACAATTTTAGTATAGAAATCAAAACTCATGGTATTACAGATCAAAAAATATCTGGAAGATGTTGGATTTTCGCGGGTCTTAATATTTTGAGAGAAAAGGTAATAGAAAAATGTAAATTAAATAATTTTGAATTGTCTGCTAGTTATATTGCTTTTTATGATAAGTTAGAAAAATTTAATACTCTTTTAGAAAGATTGATAGAATATAAATTACAAAATAAGAATCTATATGATAGATATGTATCATATTTACTTGAAGTGGGTTTGGTTAGTGATGGATATTTTACACAATTAGCAAATTTAATAGAAAAGTATGGTATTGTTCCAAAAACTGCATTTGAAGAAACTTATGCATCATCAAATACATATGAAATAGATTTAATTTTATCAAGATTATTAAGAAAATTTTATATTGAACTTAATAGTTCGAAAGAAAATAATCAAGAAATAAAAGATAAATATCTGCAAATGGCTTATAATGTTATTGCGGGTGTATATGGTATACCAAAAGAAAAATTTAACTTTGAATATACTGATAAGGATGGTAAATATCATATTGATAAGGATATAACTCCTAAAGAATTTTATGATAAGTATATTGGTATTGACTTAGAAGATGAATATGTAGAAGTAATTTCTTATGAGGATGAAAAGATAAAATATAATAATGTATATAAGGAAGAAGAAAGTTCAAAAATGATAGGGAAAAATGATTATGCTACATTAAATTTACCATCTAAAGAATTTAAGAATTTAATATTGAAATCATTAAAGGCAAAAGAACCAGTTTATTTTTATTGTTCAACAACGTCAAAAAGAGTTGATGGTGTATGGATTGATACTCTGGAAAAATATGGTGAATTGTTTGGAATAGATTTAAAACTTGATAATAATTCTATTTTAATGACTAATGGTATTACTAATTATCATTGTATGATAATAACAGGAGTTAATATAATTGATAATAAAATAGATAAATGGAAAATTGAAAATAGTTGGGGATCTAAAACTGGTAATAATGGTTATTATGTTGCAACAGATGATTTTATAAATAATTATGTACATAGAATAGCAATTAATAAAAAATATCTAAGTGAAAAGCAATTACAAATATTATCAAAGGATAAAATTTTAGTAAGCAAATGGGATGCTAAAATGTAATTTAAAATTAAATAGTGATTTATTCGCTATTTTTTTCTTTTTTATGATACAATTTTTTAAAGGAGTATAGGTATGAGAAATAGAGCAGGTGGATTATTAATAAAAAAATGGTAAAATATTATTAAATAAAATAGAAGAATACTTTAGAGAAAATGGAATTAATTTTTATGATAAAAATGGTTATCATTCAAGAATGATAATAGATATTAAAAAATTATAATATTAGAAAAATGAAATCTAATTTAAAATCCGCATAGATATTTACTTAGATTTAATAATTAAAATAAATCTTATTTTAAAAATAGATTAAATAAGAAAAATTAAGAAAAAATAAAATTTCTTAATTTTTTTTATAAAAAGAGTTGACAAATTTATATGTTTTTAATAAAATGTTAGTAACAGATGAGAAAAAATCTGATTTAAATTAAAATGTGTTATTAACAAAATGTTATAAAGATTATTTTTTTAGGTATTGTTATTAACAAAAAGATAAAAAGAAAGAAGGATATAATATGGACAGAAAGTCAAAAAAAGAAGTGTATGAAAATATAAGAAAGGCATTATACATGATTGATATGAATAATGGATTTGTTAATTTTGGAAATATGGCTAATCCAAAATATAATGAACTAGTTAATGAACAATTAAAATTAATTAATAAATTTAGAAAAGAAAATCAATTAGTAAATTTTGTATTAGAAGGGCATACTACTGATTCAATAGAATTTGATTCATATCCATCTCATTGTGTACTTGGAACAAAAGAAGCAGAATTAATACCAGAATTTATAGATGAACAAAATAAAGAAAACACAAGAACTTATTATAAAAATTCAATTAATGGAATGCTCAATAGAAATTTGCAAGATGATATAAAAAGTCAAGATAACTTAAATGAAATTGTTATTGGAGGAGTATGTGCAGATTTATGTGTTATGGATTTTGCAAGAACTTTTTCAAGGTATCTAGATGAAATAAATAGAAGAGCAAAAATATTTGTTGTTGAAAATACAATTGATACTTATGATTCTTTAGAACATAACAGGGAAGAATGGATGGATATAGCAAAAAAAGTTATGACACAAGCAGGAATTATTATGGTTTCAAATATAGATGAATTAGAAAGAAAGGAAAAAAAATTAGGATTAATTCTAAAATAGGTGAAAATTATGAAAATCTATAATGGTTATGAAAGATTACCAAGAAACTATACTCTAATGAGTGATGAATATGAATTTACAATGTCAAATGGATATTTAAGTAATAATAAAGAAAAGGAAGAAGCAGTATTTGATTTATTTTTTAGAAAAATACCAAATGATGGTGGATATGCTATAATGGCAGGACTTGATAAGGTAATTCCTTATATTGAAAATTTAAAATTTACAGAAAAAGAACTAGATTATTTCAGAAGAAATGGTTATTCAGAAGAATTTATAGATTATTTAAAAAACTTTAAATTTACAGGTGATATATATGCAATTATGGATGGTACTCCAGTATTTCCAAATGAACCTCTTATAACAATTAAAGCACCAATAATAGAAGCACAAATAGTTGAAACAGCAATATTATCTATGATAAATGGAGCTATGGAACATGCAACAAGTGCTAGAAGAATAATAGAATCTACTAATGGAAAAGTAGGAGTTATGGAGTTTGGTGCAAGAAGAGCAGATGGTTCTGAAGCAGCAATTGATTCATCAATATATGGAATAATGGCTGGATGCATAGGAACAAGTAATATAATTGCGGCAGATATGCTTAATATAAAAGCAATGGGAACTATGGCTCATAGTTTTATAGAATCATTTCCAAATGAATATGAAGCATTCTTAGCGTATGCGAAGGCATATCCAGATAATTGTATTCTTTTAGTAGATACAGTTGATACATTAAAAAGTGGTGTTATTAATGCAATAAGAGTGTTTAGATATATGAAAGAAAATAATATGCCTCTTGATCATATTGGAATACGTATTGATTCAGGCGATTTAGCATATTTATCAAAAGAAGCAAGAAAAATGCTTGATGCGGCAGGATTCCCACAAGCAAAAATTTGTTTGAGTAATGGATTAAATGCAGAAACTATAGAATCTTTATTTAATCAAGGTGCTAAGTTTGATAGTCTAGGTGTTGGAGATAATATATCAAAGCCAAATGGAAGAATGGGATGTGTTTATAAAGAAGTTGCATTAATAGATGAAAAAGGTAATGTAATTCCTAAAATAAAATTAAGTAATGATACTGTAAAAATAGTAAATCCAGATTACAAAAAATTATATCGTGCTTATTCAAAATCAACTGGATATGCACTTGCAGATATAATGTGTAGAAAAAATGAAGAAACAAATGAAAGAGAATTAACTATTGTAAGTACTATAGATCCATTAAAGAAAAATACAATAACTGATTTTGAACTTGTAGAATTACAAAAGCCTATATTTAAAAATGGAAAATTAGTTTATGAAGATCCAGATATTTTTACAAAACAAAAATATTGTAATGATCAAATGAAAACACTATATCCTGAAGTAAAAAGAGAAAAAATGCCACATGAATATTATGTTGATGGAACAGAAGAATATGTAAATTTTAAAAATAATATGATTTCAGAGCATAGAAGTTTAGTTAAGAAAATGTAGGTGAAAACATGGATAAAGAAAAGTTAAAAAATATAAAATCTTATCTTGAAGAACTAAAGACAACCAAAATGAAACAAACTTCACCATCAAATTTTCTAAGTATAGAATCTTATTCATGTACACTTAAAAATAATAAAACAATAACAAGAGAAAAAATATTAAAAGGAAATAATGATGGAAGTGCAGCAATAATATTACCTATTACAGAAGATAAAAAAATAATACTTGCAATTGAACCTAGAGTTTTTACAAAAGAAACTGTTGATATTGGTTTACCTGCAGGATATATAGAGTCTTTTGAAAATCCTATTGATGCTGCAAAAAGAGAGTTATTAGAAGAAACAGGATATGAATCAGATGACTTTATATACCTTGGAAGTTACTATCAAGATCAAGGATGTTCTTCAGCATATAATTATTACTATATTGCTAGAAATTGTAAAAAGGTAAGAAGTCAAAAGTTAGATAAAGATGAATTTATAAAATATATATTAGTAACAAGTGATGAGTTACAAGAATTATTTAATGAAGGTTACATAAAAGGATTAAATTCTGCTTACGTAATTGAAAAATCAAAAAAATATATAATGGAGTGATAAAATGAATGAATATGGATATGTAAAAGTAGGTGCATCTACTTTAGAACTTAAGGTATCAGATACAATATACAACGTTCAAATGATAAAAAAACAAATAGATGAAGCAGTAAATAAGAATATTCAAATAATTTCTTTTCCAGAGCTTTCAATAACAGGGTATACATGTGGTGATTTATTTAATCAAGATATCTTAATTGATAAATCATATGAAGGACTTAAAGATTTAGTAGATTATTCAAAAGATAAAATGATAGTTATTATAGTAGGATCACCTATAAAATGTGAAAATAAATTATATAATTGTGCAGTAGTTATAAATAATGGCAAAATTCTTGGAATTGTACCAAAAACATATATCCCAAATTATAATGAATTTTATGAAATGAGATGGTTTAAAAGCAGCAATGATTTAAAAATAAAAGAAATAAATTTATTTAATGAATTTGTACCTATTGGTGTAGATTTAATATTTACAAGTAAATTAGATGATGAATTAAAATTTGGTGTTGAAATATGTGAAGATGTATGGAGTTTATATCCTAAGAGTAATGATTATGCATCAAGTGGTGCAAGTATTATATTTAATTTATCCGCAAGTAATGAAACAATAGGAAAATATGATTTTAGAAAAGAACTTATAAAAATGCAATCTATTAAAACAATATCAGGATATGTTTATTCATCATCAGGTATAAATGAAAGTAGTACAGATTTGTTATTTTCAGGTTCAAGTTTAATATATGAAAATGGAAAATTATTAAGTGAAAATAATAGGTTTGATTTTAATAGCAATTTAATATATAGTGATGTAGATATAAAAAGACTAGTAAATGATAGAAGAAAAAATACAAGTTTTATTTCAAATACTGATAAAGAATATAGAAATATATATTTTACAACTTCTAAAAATAATCTTATTTCACGAAAATTTAGTAAATATCCATTTGTACCATCAAATGAAGACAAAAGAGAAGAAAGATGTAAAGAGATAATAAATATTCAAAGTAGTGCTCTTGCTAAAAGATTAAAACATACAAATATAAAAAAATGTGTTATTGGAGTATCTGGTGGACTTGATTCAACATTAGCATTCTTAGTAATAAAAAAGGCATTTGAAAAACTTAAAATTGATAATAAAAATATAATTGCAGTTACAATGCCTGGTTTTGGTACAACTAATAGGACTTATGAAAATGCACTTGACTTAATAAAAATAAATAATGCAACACTAAAGGAAATAGATATTAAAAAAGCATGTTTAGTTCATTATAGTGATATTGATCAAGACATTAATAATCATGATATAACTTATGAAAATGCTCAAGCAAGAGAAAGAACAAAAATACTTATGGATATTGCAAATAAAGAAAATGCACTTGTTATAGGAACAGGTGACTTAAGTGAACTTGCTCTTGGATGGTGTACTTATAATGGAGATCATATGAGTATGTATTCTGTAAATTCTAGTATTCCAAAAACACTTGTAAAGTATTTAGTTAAATATATTGCTGATACTGATAAGAAAAATAAGAAGGTTTTGTATGATATTTTATCAACACCAATATCACCAGAATTATTACCCGCAGATGAAAAAGGTAATATTAAACAAATAACAGAAGATAAAATAGGACCATATATATTACATGATTTTTACTTATATCATTTCTTTAGATATGGCGCATCACCTAAAAAAATATATATGCTAGCGGTAAATACATTTGAAAATGAATATAGTAAAGAAGAAATATTAAAATGGTTAAAAGTATTTATAAAAAGATTTTTTACTCAACAATTTAAAAGAAGTTGTATGCCTGATGGTGTAAAAGTAGGAAGTATATCACTTTCGCCAAGAGGTGATTTAAGGATGCCAAGTGATGCATCATATAATATATGGATTAAAGAATTAGAAGAAATTTAGGAGGTATTTAAAATGGAAGATTTAAAACTTATTGTACTTGATAATATAGAAGAATTAGGTAAAAAAATTGATAATAATTTAAAGAAAATATATAAAACTGATAAATCATTTATTGCTAATATAACAAGAGATAGATTTAGTAATGGTGAAGGAAAGATAAGAATAAATAATAATATAAAAGGTAAAAATGTTTACATAATTAGTGATATTGCAAATTATGATATTACTTATAAAATGCATGGATTTATTCATCATATGTCACCTGATGAACATTTTCAAGATATAAAAAGAGTAATATCTGCGCTTCAAGGTTACGCTAAAAAAATAGTGCTTATTATGCCACTTTTATATCAATCAAGACAAGATAAAAGAATAGAAAATGAATCATTAGATTGTGCACTTGCACTTCAAGAACTTGAAAGATTAGGTGTAAATAATATAATAACATTTGATGTACATAATATATGTGTTTCTAATGCTCTTTTAAATCTTTCATTTCAAAACTCTTATGCTTCTTTAGATATTTTAAACCAAATTAAAGCAAAAGAAGATATTAACAATATTCTAGTTGTAAGTCCAGATATGGGAGGAATGACAAGAGCAAGAGCGTATGCTGATATTTTAAAATCTAATGTAGGAGTATTTTATAAAAGAAGAGACTTAAATAAAGTAGAAGATGGTAAAAATAAAATAGTTGAGCATACGTATTTAGGTGATGATGTAAAAAGTAAAAATATCATTATAGTTGATGATATGATAGCAAGTGGTTCATCAATAATAGAAACTATAAAACTTTTAAAAGAAAAAGGTGCAGGTAAGATATATTTAGCAGTAACATTTGCATTTTTCACAGAAGGAATAGAAGAATTTGATGATTGCTTTAATAAGGGGCTATTTGATAAATTATATACAACTAATTTATCTTATATACCATCAAAGATAAAGGATAAAACTTGGTTTGAAGAAGTTGATTTATCTAAAAGAGTAGCAGAATTAATTAAAGAAAATAATTATAATTAAAAGGATAGATGTATATGAAAATAGGTATATTTGGAGGATCATTTAATCCACCACATAACATGCATAAAAATATTGCATTAGATTTAATAAAAAATAAATATTTAGATAAGGTTATATATGTTCCAACAGGAAATAAATATAATAAAAAAGGATTAGCAAATCAAAATGATAGATATAATATGTTAAAGTTAATGATAGAGGGGTATGATAATTTAGATGTATCTAATTATGAATTTGGTAAATTAACTTTTACATATGAAACACTTAATCACTTTAAAAATATTTATAAAAATGATGAAATATATTTTATATGTGGTTCAGATAATTTAAAAGAAATAACAACTTGGAAAAATTATGATTATATATTAGATAATTTTAAGTTAATAGTAATAAGAAGAAATAATGATGATATTAATGAGATACTAAGTAAAATTAATAGTAAAAATATAGTGATTCCTAATATTAATTCAGATAATATTTCTTCAAGCTATATTAGAAAAAATATAAATAATAAAAAAATATTAAAGATAATGGATGAAAATATAGTAAAATATATAATTGAAAATAATTTATATAGATGAAAAAGGGGGTGATATGTAAATATGTATGGAGCAATAATTGGTGATATAGTAGGTTCATATTACGAAGTATTAGAAATAAAAAATAAAAATAGATCATACGAAGATAGAATAAAAATAATGGATAGAAATGTTCCTCTATTTAATGAAAATTGTTCGTGTACAGATGATTCTATTTTAACAACCTCTATTGCGGATGCAATATTAAATGGTGAATCTTATGAAAAAAAGCTAAGAGAGTATGGTTTAAGAGAAATAAATTTAGGGAAAGATATATACGGAAGAAGTAGGTTTGGTAAAGGATTTGTTGAATGGTTAAAAAATGATTATATGGGTGAAAGTTTTGGAAATGGTTCTGCTATGCGAATATCTCCTGTTGGATATTTATTTAATAGTATTGATGAAATAAAAAGTGAAAGTTTAAATGCAACTATTCCAAGTCATAACCATATTGAAAGTATAAAATCAAGTGAAGCAGTCGCAGTATCAATATATTTATTAAGAAGAGGAATGGATAAAGATTCATTAAAGGAATATATAGAAAAACATTATTTTAGTTTAGAATATGATTTAGATGATTTAAGAAAAAATTATAAGTTTACAAGTAGGGCAATAGATTCTGTTCCACAAGCAATATTTTGTTTTTTAAACTCAAATGACTTCGAAGATGCTATTAGATTATCCATTTCAATCGGTGGAGATTCTGATACAATTGCATGCATTACAGGTGCACTAGCTGAGAGTTATTATGGAATCGATGAAGAAATTATAGAGTGTGCGAAAACCTATATAAAGGATTATATGAAAGATGTTATAGATAAATTTTATAGTACAATTAATAATAAAAATAATATACTTGTAAAAAAAGAATATTAATTAAATTAAAAAGTATTAAATATATGAAAAGAGGAGTATAATGAAAAAAGTAGTAGATAAATTAATAAAATTAAATAAAACAGTTTCAACAATGGAATCTTGTACAGGAGGTTTTATCGCAAGTTCAATAACAGATATTGAAGGCGCTAGTGATGTTTTAAAATTTAGTACTGTAACATATTCAAATGAGTATAAAATTAAAATGGGTGTTAGTAAAGAAATAATTGATAAGTATTCTGTATATAGTATGGAAGTTGCAAGACAAATGGCTTATAATATAGCAGTATTTTCATCTAGTAATTATGGAATAGGTATTACAGGAAAGATTAATAGAATAGATAAAAATAATTTAAGTGGTGATGATAATAAAGTCTTTTATTGTATATATGATAAAGATAATAATATTTATTATGATTTTCATCTTAAATGTATAAGCGGTACAAGACATGAAAATAAAAAGTATATTGTTAATGATATAAAGGATAATTTTATAAATATAATGGAGGCTTTATGAATATTAAAAAAGTAAAAATATTTTCTAATAATAGTGAAAAATCACAAGAAATAAAAAAATTGCTTATTGATAAACTAAATAAAAATAATATTAATATTGTAGATAATGATTATGATTTAGGTATTGCGATTGGTGGAGATGGTTCTTTTTTAAGAATGATTAAAGAAAATAACTTTAATAGTGATATATATTATATTGGTATAAATGCAGGTACACTTGGTTTTGCTCAGGAAGTTTCTATAGATAATATAGATGAATTTATTGATAACTTGAATAATAATAATTTTATAGTTGAAGAATTAGGCATACAAGAAAATGATATATATACAAATGAATCTAATTCAAAATTTTATTCTTTAAATGAGATCGTTATTAGAGAAAAGGATTTAAATACACTAAAACTTAGTATATATGTTGATGAATCTTTACTTGAGAGTTTTGCAGGTGATGGAATACTTATTTCTACATCATTTGGTTCAACTGCATATAACCTAAGTTTTGGTGGAAGTATAGTATATAATACGTTTCATTCTATTCAATTAACTCCAATCGCACCATTAAATAATCGTAGTTATAGAAATCTTATTAATTCTGTAGTACTACCACAAAATAAAAAAATAACTGTTATTCCAAAAAATACAAAAGATGTTATAATAAGTGTTGATGGTGAAAATAGTATTTATACAGACGTTGTTAAAATAGAAACAGTTGTTAGGAATAAAACTATTAAATGTTTAAGAAATAAAGATTATAACTTTATAAAGAAAATTAATGAAAAATTTTTAAGATAGAAAAAGGTGTAAACATGCAAAATAGTGCTATAGATAGAGTATTAAAAAAAATACCATATTTAAGTGAAAGAAAATTTGGATTTCCAGAAATAGGTAATAGATTAGATAAGAAGGCATTTTCTCCTTATGTACAAGAAGTAAAAGATGCCTTTTGTATTTATGATGATATATTAAATAATTATTATGATAAAGATTTAGATATTAATATGACTAGTGGTAATCCAATGAATTATAAAACATTTCCACCTATACTAGATGAAATTAATAAATATTTGTTAGGTAATGATTTATATAAATATCCATATTCTGAGGGTGATGACAGGGTAAGAAAAATATTATTAGAGTATATTGAAAGACTAGGATTTATTAATAATGATGCTTATTCTTATGATGATATTGATGAAAAAGGTTTATCTATTAATAATTTAACTTTAACAGTATCTACATCGCATGCTTTTAATATTATTTTAGATATAATCGCAAATAAACATGATGTTATTCTTATGACAGCACCAAATTACGGATTATTTAGTTTTAAGCCTGAAAGATTGGATATTGATGTAGAAATAATTGAATTAAAAAGTGAAAATAATTATTTTATAGATCCAAATGATTTAGAGAATATTATTATAAAAACTAATAATAAATTAAAGGAAAAGTATAAAGATTTACCTTATACACCTAAAGTTGTAGCATTTGTTAATAGTAATCCTAATAATCCACTTGGGAATGTTATGGGAAAAAATGAATATGAATTATTACTAAATATAAGTAGTATTTGTCAAAAATATGGTTTATTTATTATAGATGATTTAATATATCGTGATATTTGTTTTGATAGTAATAATTTATCTTTACCAGTAGCTACAATACCAGGAATGTTTAGAAATACGATATCTTTATTTGGACTATCAAAGTCATATGGACTTGCTAGTTTAAGAGCAGGTTTTATAGTTGCGGATGAAGTTATTATTAGAGAAGTAATAAATCGTATATTTAGAGAAATGGATGCTATACCAGCTATAATAGGTGAAGCTTTATTAGGTGCATTTAAGAAGAATGATAAAGAATATAATGATTATTTTATAAAGTTAAGAGAAGAATATGAATACAATTTTAATTTGTTTAAGGCATTAATAGATGGTATTAATACGTGTAATATAAAATATAAAAATAAAGTAAAAGAAGATGTAGCTAAGTATTGCTTTGATTATGATATAGAAAATGGAATTAATGATATAAGTATTAATATTAATCCAAAAGCAGGTTTCTTTACTATTATTGATTTTACTAATTTGAAAGGAAAAAAATATAATGGAAAAGTAATAGAAACAGAGGAAGATTTATTAATGTTTTTCTATAAGACAATATATTTACGTTTTTTAATAGGTAAGAGTTTTGCATGGCCTAATAAAAATGAACTTGTTGGTAGATTTACTTTTGCTAAGAATAAAGAAGAAATAATTAATTGTGCAGTCAAAATGAAAGAAGCAATTTCTAAGCTAGAATAGTGATTTTAAAAAAAATATGTTATAATCAAAATGAAAAAAAGAACTTATATAAGAGGTGTTTTTATGAAAGAATATAAAAATGAAGAAGAATTTTTAAAAGATTATGATCCAAATAAGTTTGATAGATTATCATTAACTACTGATATATTAATATTTAGTGTTTCAGATGGAGTACAAGAAAATTATAGAAAATTAAATAGAAAATATTTTAGTGTTCTTTTAGTAAAGAGAGATAATTATCCATTTAAAGATAAATGGTGTCTTCCAGGTGGATTCGTAAAAATAGATGAAGATATAGAAGATGCTGCTAAAAGAATATTAAAAGAAGAAGCAAATATTAGTGATATATATATAGAACAGTTATATACATATGGTGATCCAAAAAGAGATCCAAGAACAAGAGTTATATCAACATCTTATATGGCATTAATAGATAAAAATAAATTAAAATATGATATATCTAAAAACGCATCTTGGTTTAATGTAATGGTTTTAGAAGATGAAAAATTTATAGATGTTACCTTAGATAATGGTAATGAGACTATAAAATATAAAATTAAAAAAACATTAAAAGAAAAGACAACAGATAGATTTAAGTATGAAGTGGTTCAAAATGATAAACTTGCGTTTGATCATGCACTTGTAATTACAAGTGGTATATCAAGATTAAAAAATAAAATAGAATATACAGATATTGTATTTAATATGATGCCAGAATATTTTACTCTGGGAGAACTTCAACAAGTTTATGAAGTAATATTAGGTAAAAAATTACTTGATCCAGCATTTAGAAGAATAATTGCGAATAAAGTAGAAAAAACAAATAAAATGAAAACAGGAGAAGGACATAGGCCTTCCGCACTTTTTAGATATAAAAAATAAGTGTTGACACAAGATAAAAAAAATACTAAAATGATATTGTAAATTGTTGATGAAAGACTAGTAGTAAGTATTTTATTTAATAGAGAGCTAATGGATGGTGTAAATTAGTAATAAAAACTTATGAATCTACTTTCTAGACCGGTTAATAGCCGGCGGGAATAAAAACCGTTATCTAAATTAAGTAAAATAAAGGATGGTACCGTGCATATGCACTCCTTAAGTGCCATTCTTTTTTTATTAGAAAGAAAGGAAGAAAGAAATATGTTAGATATTAAGTTTGTAAGAGAAAATCCTGAGAAGGTAAAAGAAAATATTAAGAAAAAATTTCAAGATAAGAAATTAGGTCTTGTTGATGAAGTTATTGCTTTAGATTCTGAATATAGAGAAGTAAAAGTAAAAGCAGATAACTATAGAAAAGACCGTAATGAAATAAGTGATAAAATTGGTAATCTTATGAGAGAAGGAAAAAAAGAAGAAGGTTTATCACTAAAAGAACAAGTTGTTAAAATTAATGAAGAATTAAAAGAATTAGAAGAAAGAGAAACAGTTTTAGAAAAAGATATAAAAGAAATAATGTATCAAATTCCTAATATGATTGCGGATGACGTTCCAATTGGTGAAAATGATACAAAAAATGTAGAACTTGAAAAATTTGGTGAACCATTTGTTCCAGAATATGAAATACCATATCACGCAGATATAATGAAAAGTTTTAATGGACTTGATAAAGAAGCCGCAGCAAGAGTATCAGGTAATGGTTTTTACTATTTAATGGGAGATATTGCTCGTCTTCATTCAGCAGTTTTAGCGTATGCTAGAGACTTTATGATTGATAAAGGATTCACATACTGCATTCCACCATTTATGATTAGAAGTGATGCAGTTAATGGTGTTATGTCTTTTGAAGAAAAAGAAGCAATGATGTATAAAATTGAAGGAGAAGATTTATATTTAATTGGTACTTCTGAACACTCTATGATTGCTAAATTTAAGGGTGAACTTTTAAAAGAAGAAAATCTACCAATAACTATGACAAGTTATTCACCATGTTTTAGAAAAGAAGTTGGTGCTCATGGTATAGAAGAAAGAGGAGTATATAGAGTTCATCAATTTGAAAAACAAGAAATGATAGTTATTTGTAAACCAGAAGAAAGTAAAGATTGGTATGAAAAAATGTGGAAATATACAGTTGAACTATTTAGAAGTTTAGATATACCAGTTAGAACTTTAGAATGTTGTTCTGGTGATCTTGCTGATCTTAAATATAAGAGTGTTGATGTAGAAGCATGGAGTCCAAGACAAAAAACATATTTTGAAGTTGGATCTTGTTCAAACTTAACTGATGCTCAAGCAAGAAGACTTGGTATTCGTTATAAGAATGAAAATGGAGAAAAAGTATATGCACATACATTAAATAATACAGTACTTACTCCACCTAGAATGTTAATTGCTTTCCTAGAGAATAACTATAATGAAGATGGATCTATTAATATTCCAGTTGCTTTAAGACCTTATATGGGTGGAAAAGAAAAAATAGAAAAATAATATGGAAAAGTTAGTAGTAGAAATAAAAAATAATAATTATAAAAAGGTAATAAAGAAAACAAGAAAAATCTT
>OGRO01000258.1_pt1 | contig 53661 bp, 46 predicted proteins | sample 1553451 | NCBI WGS metagenome assembly OGRO01 (sample SAMEA2580021, study PRJEB22360) | human gut metagenome | reverse complement strand
GAGCAATCAACAATGATTACTCTTTACTTTTGCGTGTCATAGTCTGAATAGTTACTTTAAATCTGTAAAGCAGAGAGTATAACTGAAAAATCGGTTGTACTTCTTTTTTGTTCGTGATAAAATAGAGGTAATAGAATAGACTAGGGCTATTCTAAGAGTAGTATATCAAAGAAATAGAAGGAGTTATGTATGAACAATAATGAAAATCAAGATTGGATGAATGTGTTTAACAATCCAACAGGGGGAAATGACCAAGCAAACAATAATCCACAAGGAGGAATGGAAACAGCAAACAATCAAAATATTCCACCTCAAACAGGAAGTAATATGGGGAATGAAACTGTTACACCTGCTATGGAAACCCCAACAGTGCAACCTATGACTGCACAAGTGGAATCAACTCCACAACCATCTGGAATGGGGACAGCAAGTTCTCCAACACCAATTCCAGAGCCAGCACAAAATAGTGCTATGAGCACTACAACTGGAATGGCTTCAACACCTCAGGAAACAGTGACTCAACAAAATATGAGTCAACCAAGTGATATGGGAATGCCACTTCCACCACAGGGATCACAAATGAATCAAGGAATGGGAGTAGGAACGAACCCAATGGGGATGAATCAGCCAAGTGGAGTACAAGGAAATCCAATGCCTAGTAATCCTGCAATGCCAAATATGGGAAGCGATGCAATTCTTGGTGTCAACTCAAATCCAATTCCACCAATGCCACAACCAACTGCAATGAATCAAAACTTAGGAGGAGTGGGACAACCAGGAGCCATGCCAGAAATGAATATAAATCCACAAATGAATATGATGAATCAAATGGCAAATAATGGTAATAACGGTACTGTTCCACCTGTTCAAGGAGGAATGAATACAACTTCTGCTCCAAGTAGTACACCAGCACCAAAAAAGAACATCATCAATATGATTGTTCCAATTGTTGCTATCATCATTGTCATTTTTATCGCATTCTTCTTATTGAATTACTTCGGAATTATCGGAGGAAAAAGCTTAACCTGTACAATTACGGAAGGGGATGAGACAGGATTAGGAATGAGTGGTTCTAGCTCTGTTTCTGTAAAAATAAAAGATGACAGAATTTCAAGTGCCGATTATAATATCACACTTAATTATGAACCAGATAGTCTTGTTGCGGCTAGCATTCAAATGGATGAAGAAACATTCAGAGAATCTTTGTTAGAATCATATCCAGGAGCAGCCATTGAAATTACAGATTCACAGGTAAAATTATCAGGAACAGCAAAAACCGATAGTGAATTAGATACTCTTGATATAAATAGAGATATGAATGAAGAAGAATTTAGAACTTATTGTGAATCATCTGGAGGAACCGTAAAATAGATCTAGGATAGAGGGGATTATCGATGGACGAGAATAAAAATCAAGATTGGATGAGTATTTTCAACGATCCATTAAATCAAAATAATAACGGAGGAAATGCTACCTTAGAGGAAGGAAAAACAGAGATACAAAATACTTCCTCTCAAACAGTAGGAATGGGGCAACCTGTACCTGAAGGAGGGGTTGTTCCGCCTCAAATTCCTGCTTCTAATCTGAATTCCAGTGCTCAACAATCACAAAATTCTTCGGTAAATACTGGAATACAGACAAATTTTCGTCCAGAACAAACGGGTGTTTTGACTCAGACTGCGCTCAATCAAGGAACTACAATATCAGATTCTGTATCTGTTGCAAACAGTTCTGTTCAAGGAATCCCAGAGTTGGGTGAAGTAAAACAACAAGGAATGGAGCCAACACCAGTACCTCAACCACAACCAACACCTTCTGTTCCATCTCTTCAACCAGATGTACAGAAGATAGATCCTTTTCCAAAAGAAGCACCAGCAACAGTGTCTACACAAGGTCAACCAGAAGGTATAGTGACCAGTCCAGAACCTTCATTACAACAAGGGATTCCTGAATTAGAAGTGCCTGAGACACAGGCGACTGAAATTCTTAATAATGGACAACAACCCCAAGCATTTCAAGGAATCCCAGAGTTGGGTGAAGTAAAACAACAGGGAATGGAACAAACACCAGTACCTCAACCGCAACCAACACCTCCTGTTCCATCACTCCAATCAGATGTACAGAAGATAGATCCTTTTCCAAAAGAAGCACCAGCAACGGTGTCTACACAAGGTCAAATAGAAGGAATGACGGCTACAACAAGACCCTCATTACAACAAGGAATTCCTGAAGTGGTCCCAGTTCCACAGGCATTTCCAACACCACAACCAACCCCAATGCCGAAACAACCAATACAGCCTGTACAAGAAGTCATTCCAACCACGAATTCATCACAACAAGTAGTGGTAGGACTGATATCAAACAATCCGGGAATCGAGGAACCGAAAAAAACGAATTTTCCTCACTATGAAAATTCCCCATCTGCAGAAAAAGAACAAAAGAAACTACGTAAGCTGATGGATCGACCAAATACAAGGATTCGAAGAAGACATCGTTTATTATTACCGATGATTATTTTCTTATTAATTGTTTGTATTGGTGGTTATTTTACACTCAATTCCTATGGAGTATTTGGAGGAAGCTCTCTAACGTGTACGAGAACATCCACAACAGGAAACGTAGAAGAATCATTAGAATATCAGTTTTCGTTTGAAAATAATAAATTAAAATCCATCTCTTACCAAGGAGAATATCAATTATTAGATACTGCTTCTAATATTGAACGTTATAATTTCGAGTCTAATAAAAATGGAGTAGAACTTCTTTCTAGTACTTATTCTAGTTTAAGTGGTGTGACTTATACTCCGAAAATATCAGATCGTTATTATCAAATTGATGTGACATTAGACTTAAATAAAACAGATACCCAGACGAATATTACATTAAGTGGTTTTGAAGATCGTTTATCTTTAGATACTACAAGAAAAGATGTATTAGATGTCGTTGGTAGAGAAAGATACGTCTGTGAATGATGTATCTTTTTTTAAATAAATAGGTATAAGATTGAATAGATTATGGTATAATGGAATAGTCTTTAATAAAAATAGTTTGAAAAGAGGGAATGTATGTTATATTTAGAAGTAATTATATTAGGAATTATACAAGGAATTGCTGAATTTTTGCCAATTTCATCAAGTGCTCATCTTATTATTTTTAGAGATATTTTTGGAATTGGTAGTTCTATGGGAAATGATATTACTATGGCTTTTGATATCGCACTTCATTTAGGAACTTTACTTGCCATCTGTTTGTTTTTCTTTAAAGATTTTTTAAATATTATTATCAAGGGATTTACAAAACCAAAAAGTAAAGATGGAAAAATGATGTGGTTTATTTTAATCGCCACAATTCCAGCAGCAATATTTGGTGTTTTGTTAGAAGAAACGATAGAAAATGCTCTTCGTGGTAACTATATTTTGATTGCCTGCGCTTTAATGTTTATGGGAATTGTAATTTATCTGTGTGACCATTATTTCAAACAGAAAAAAGGGTTTGATAAGATGACATGGGTAGATGCTTTGGTGATTGGATGTGCGCAAGTATTCGCATTAATTCCAGGTTTTTCTCGTAGTGGGACAACAATTGCGGCAGCAAGAGCAAGAGGAATGAACAGAGAAGATTCAGCAAAATTTTCGTTCTATTTATCCGCACCAGTTGTTGCAGGAGCAGCACTGCTTACACTTTTAAAAGATTCAACAATGACATTAATCAGTGCGAATATTGGTATATTTGTTTTAGGAATCTTCATTGCCTTTGTAGCAGGTCTCATCTGTATTAAGTTCCTATTAAAATATATTAAAACGCATGACTTTAAAATATTTATGTGGTATCGTTTAGCACTCGGTGTGATTGTACTTCTTTGTTTATTAGTAATGTAAAACATGATTGACTTCATGTTTTCTTTTGTTTTATACTATTAATAATAGGTGAGAAGATATGAAAGGAAAAATGCAACAGTATTTTAATACGAAGTATGATTCTGCTTTATTTATGAATCAGAATTATATTCAAGAGGAAAAAGCAATTATACCAATTTATTTACATGGTAAAGATGAATTATATTCTAGTTTTGATCGAAATCATTTATTGTTAAATGAAAATATCATTCAATACATACAAAACATCGCATACTATATTCCGTATGATTATTCTATTGTTTTAAAATTTGAGGGTGTAGTATTTACGAAAGAAGAGAAAGAACAATTGGTGAAAACAATTAATGATCAATTTGGTTTAATTGTTCATGATATGTCAGTAGAATTAAAATACAATACATGGAAGGCAATCAAATTATTTGTTGTTGGTTCTATCTTACTTATGATTTCATTTTTTGTAAGAAATATTGACCATACATTTTATATTAGTGAAATATTATCCATTGCAGGAACTTTTTCTATTTGGGAGTTTGTCGATACAATTTGGTTCGATCGTAAAAGAAAAAAAATTGATAAAATGAATGCTGGACAATTATATCAATGTACAGTTACCTTTGAAGAAGAAAATGAGATGTAAACTTTTTAGATAAATTTTACATTTTTTTCTCTGAACTTGTATTTTTCTGTTATAATATTATTAGATATAGTAGACTAGCGAGAGATATGTGTATAGTTTTAAATTCAGGAACACATAACAAAATAGAATAATTGAGGTGGAAAGAGTATGAGAAAAATAACACGCTCAAAGACAGGAAATAAAAGACGATTTTATTATATATTTGGGGTTCTTGCCATTTGTACATTCATGTCTTTTGGTATTGGTTATGCACTGATAACAGATACACTTGATGTAAATGGTACTGCCCAAATCACTTCAACTTGGAAGGTACTTTTTACGAAAGCAGTAGAAAATGAAATGAATGGCGCTACAACGGTTTCACGACCAGTCATTACGGGGGGTACTTCTTTAAAGTTAGGAGTAGAATTGGACGAACCAGGTAGCCAAGCAATATATGACGTAACAGTTGCAAATCAAGGAACAATTGATGCGAAGGTAACTGGTATTACATTTAATGATGGAGAACCATCTGACTTGGTTTTAGAAGTAAGTGATTTTTATACCGGTTTTGTTTTAAAAGCAGGAGAAACTAAGACATTTCAAGTAGTTGCAACATGGGATGCTGATGCACCGGCAAGTGATGAAATGGATAAGAATGTTGAAGTAGATATTGATTTTACTCAGAATACAGGAGAAGATACTGGACCAGAACTTTCTATGCCAACATATTCAGTGGATTATCCAAATACTACTTGGACTACAGAAAAGAACGTTACAATTACGTATCCTGAAGGGGACGGATTTATCTATTTATATAGTTTAGATGGTGGAAAAATATGGAAAACAGCTCCTACTGCAAGTTATACAATTAAATTTACTGAAAATGGTACTTTATATATACGTGTAAGTAATGGAACAAGTTTTTTACAAACACCTTTAATTACGATTGAGAAAGTTGATTCAGTAGCACCAACTGTAGAAATTCTAGGAAATCCTACAGCATGGGTAAAAGAGACAACAGTGAGAACAAGTGTATCTGATTCTGGTGGATCAGGATTGGCATCTCAAGCTTACTCTTGGACACAGGGAGCCTCATGGACTTCACAAAATTATCGACTGATTACAAAAAATGGTAATTATAGTGTTTGGGTAAGAGATAATGCTGGTAATATTACAAAAGTTGATTTTGAGGTTACCAAAATTGATAATGATCTACCTACGATCAATTCATTTACAAGAAGTACTGTAACATCTTCTAGTATTACTGTAAATGTCAGGGCAACACAAAATAAAATGGGAATTGCAGGATATCGATTCCGTATTAACAATGGAGCATGGACTAGTCAACAGACAAGCTCAACATATACATTTACTGGATTGGACAAGGACACAACATATTCTATTCAAGCTCAAGCAGTTGGAAAAAATGGAAAGACTAGACAAAGTTCAACGTTGCGTGTAACTACAAATGACATTGCAACTCCTACTTATACCATGAGTGAAAATGGCGATGGAACAAAAACAGTTAAGATTAATTATAGTGGAACAAAAACAAGCAATCTAATCTACGAATATTCACGCAACAATGGTTCTACATGGACGACTGTTTCTGGTAATTCTGTAGATGTGCTATTTGAAACAGAAGGAAGTGTTATTGCTAGAGTCAGAGATACTGGCAACGCAGATAATACAGTAACTGCAAGTGCCTTTACCGTAACATTTGAAAAGAACTATTTGATGCCATACACTGATTTGTCTTCACTTGAAACATTAGAATTTGTGAATTATTTAGCTCCTGGCGGAACATCATTTGTTGATGTTTCGCTGGCACAAGATGGTAGTATTCAGCTGTGGACCGATTCTGATGGAAATTCGTATATTGGAAGTAATAGAAAAATATACGCCAGTCCTGAAGCAATATATGTATTTGGAAAGATGAGTGGTAGCAGTTCCATAAAAAGCATTGAATTTAATGATTATTTTGATACTTCTGATGCGGAATATATGGCTGGATGGTTCCAGGGCTGTGATCAGTTAGAAACATTGGATTTATCGGGTTGGGATACCTCAAAAGTAACTGATATGTCCAGCATGTTCCATAATGCAAAAAAATTGACGAGTTTAAATGTGACAGGTTGGGATACTGGTAATGTAACAAATATGCAACATATGTTTTATTATAATTCAAGTTTAACTTCTTTAGATTTATCGAGTTGGGATACTTCAAAAGTAACCAATATGTCACGTATGTTTTATTATACAAGTGTTTTATCTAATTTAAATGTGTCTGGTTGGAATACATCAAAAGTTACTGATATGAGTTACATGTTTTATTATGCAAGAGGGTTGACTTCTTTAGATTTGTCAAGTTGGGATACTGGAAGTGTAACAAATATGAGTTATATGTTCTATTTTGCAAATAAATTAACAAGTTTGAATGTGACAGGTTGGGATACTGGTAATGTAACAAATATGAATTATATGTTTGCTTATGATAGTGCTCTTACTACGCTTAACGTATCAGATTGGGATACATCAAAAGTAATTAATATGTCATGTATGTTTTATTATACAACCAATCTAACAACGTTAGATGTATCAGACTGGAATACAGCAAATGTAACAAATATGAGTTATATGTTCGCTCAAAACCTTGTTGGTAATAAAAAATTAACAACATTAGATGTATCAAATTGGAATACTTCAAAAGTAACGAATATGTCCTATATGTTCTACTATTTGCGGAACTTAAAACAGTTAAATTTTAGTAATTGGAATACTGCCAATGTTACTAACATGAGTAACATGTTTACTTATTGTGAGTCATTGACGTCAATTACATTTGGTACAAAGTGGAACACCTCAAAAGTTACTAATATGTCTTATATGTTTGGTTATACTAAAAAAATTACTTCACTTGATGTAGCAGATTGGAACACTTCGAAGGTGACCGATATGTCAGATCTGTTTACTGGTATGGAATCTTTGCGTACCTTAGATATTTCTAATTGGGATACAACTAGTTTAACCAATATTTCAGAGATGTTTCAATATCAATTACATGTTACAACTTCCTTGGTTATACGTGGTAATAAGTTGACTAAATATGATAATTTTGATTATGAATCTGGTAGTTTAAATCTTACTTTATATAGTGACGGAACGAATGAAACTCTTGTTAAAAAAATTGTTGATTCTGCTTACGGCGATGGAGTTGTCTATGGTGGAGTTAAAAGTTAAATAGAAAAAAAACTGTTACGAAATAATTTCTAACAGTTTTTTAATATTATAAATTTTTATTTTTCCTTTTCTCATAAGTTAATCGTAGTGTTTTAGCTAACTTGACTTGTGCGATATGTTTTTCTAATTCATTTTCATCAGAATATTCTTTTAATTGATATGCACATTTATATCCTTTATCCTCAAGGGATAAAAGGGGAGAAGTGATCCAATCGCTTTCAAACTCCCAATTAGAATGCATAATAATTTTATGGAATTCATTTAAACTAAGTTTATATTTTTCAGGATTGATATAATATTGATACTTTCTAACATTATATAGTGCTTCTAATAATATTTCTGCAGATAGTGGGTAATAAAAATATTCTGTTAATTGTATCGCTGATTTTATAATATCCTCTTTATTAGGTTTCATTTGATCGGGAATGATTGAGTAAAATTTTGGAGAGTTAATCAAAATTTTATGGTCAATTCTTTTTGACATATAATTAATTGAGTCTACAAACTCTTTCGGCAGATTTTCTAATCCATATTGATTGATAAGGTCTTCTATTTCCAGATCAATAGAATTAGAAAAGTATGGGAAATTTAAATCTTTTCTTTTTTCGTGATCTAGACTGTCTACTGCACTTTTTGTCATGGCAAAATAACGATAGGATGATAAAAATGTATCATCATTTTCACTTTGTTTTGCGTCCCAAGTAGGATCAAAATAATAAACACCGTCTATATGATATTTCTCATCTTTTATATAAACTTCGTTTCTTGCATGTCCTCCTGTTTTTTGAGAATTAAATAGATAGACCAGTCTGGAATCTAGGTTCATCTTCATAAGTAAAGTGTGAAAAAGTCTAGCATATCCTAGACATACAATCTTATTTCCAAGTAAAATATCTGATAAGCTTCTCGATTTTGCTTTATTTTCATTTTCATCTTCTTCTACATAAACACGATCTCTTACAATGTCATAAGTATACATAATTTTTTCTAATGGTGAAAATGGAAATTGTTCAATATTTTGAATTATATGATGAATGATATTTACAGTTTCTTTATATTCATTGAAATGAATTAAGTGATCATTATCTGCAATATCAAAGTAAATATTTGTTGTTTCGTTGCCTAGTTGATCTTCAATTGTTTCTACGATTTTAGGATCCATATCGTAAATGTCTTCCAGTATTATTTTTTTAGTTTTAAGAATTGGATTCCTTTTCATATATTCCATTGTTTGAGCTAATGGAAATCTTAAAGTGACGTATTCAGCTTTATTTAGTAATTCTAATAAATGATCTTTATGTTTCTCACAAAATTTCAGATAATCAGGATCATCTGAAATCATAGCTAAAAACTGAATACTATCCTTCATATCCCCAATCGTTGAGGTCGATTTGATAAAATCGTCTGTCAGGTCTGTATGAATTTCAATTTGATAATCTATAGGCTCAGGTGCTTCAAAAAGAACGTATTGAAACGATCCTAAATCATCTTTATTTTCTAATATTATTTTCCCTGCCATAATAAAGTTTCCCCCTTTATAAAAAAGTATTTGTATTATAATATTAATAGGGAATCATGTCAAATTATAATCATTATTATGTAATTTATTTTTCTCTTAAATGTTCTAATGATACAGATAAAAGTTTTTTAATATGATCATCATCTAAAGAATAAAAAACACTTTTTCCGTCTTTTCTAATTTTTACTAGTTTGGCTGTTTTTAATGACTTTAATTGATGAGATACCGCTGATATTGTCATGTTTAATAAATAGGCTAGGTCCGTAACACATAATTCTGATTGCTCTAGTGCCATTAATAGTTGCAATCTCGTGCTATCTCCTAATATTTTAAAAAAATCTGATAAATCAGTAATTGTATTATAATCAGGTATTGTTTTTTTTACTTTTTTCACATTATCAATGTGATGTGGTGTAATTTCGTTCATTTTTTCACCTCGCTACATATATTATAATTGAACTGTTGAACAAATGTCAAACAATAAAAACAGTGTTGACATTTGAATGGTTATTCAAGTATAATGATAATAGTTGAATAAATATTCAAATGAAGGGAGAATTTATGAAAAAGAAATTTTTAATAAAAAATCTAGATTGTGCAGTATGTGCAACGAAGTTAGAGGATGCAATAAAAAAGATTGTTGGAGTAAAAGAGGTACAAATTAGTTTCATGACAGAAAAGATGAAATTGGTTGTGGATGATACAAAGGAAGCAGAAGTAATGAAAGAAGTAAGGAATACAATTCATAAGCTAGAGCCTGATGTAGAAATAATGGAGAAATAAAAATGGATTCAAAATTAAAAATCAGATTTTATCGTATTGTTCTAGCAACATTCTTATTAATTATCTGTTTATTTTTAAAACTTCCAGAGCCATATGCTTTTCTTATGTATCTTTTACCATATTTGATTGTTGGATATGATGTTTTATATAAGGCAATAAAGCATCTATTTACAGGACAATTATTTGATGAGAATTTTCTAATGTCTCTTGCAACCATTGGTGCTCTTTTTCTAGGTGAATACTTAGAAAGTGTCATGGTAATGCTTTTATATCAAGTAGGAGAGTTATTTCAATCTTATGCAGTTGGGAAAAGTAGAAGTTCGATTACAGAATTAATGGATATTCGTCCTGATTATGCGAATATAGAACGAGATGGCAAGTTAGAAAAAGTAGATCCAGACGATGTGAAAATTGGTGAGATCATCGTTGTAAAGCCAGGAGAAAAAGTTCCATTAGATGGGATTGTACGAGAAGGAGAAAGTTATTTGGATACCTCTCGATTAACAGGGGAATCTGTTCCAACGCATGTAAGAGTTAAGGATACTGTTTTAAGTGGTAGTGTGAATCAGAATGGACTGCTTAAAATAGAAGTAACAAAAGAGTTTGATGAATCGACTGCTTCTAAAATATTAGATTTAGTAGAAAATGCAAGTAGTAAGAAAGCACCTGCAGAAAATTTCATTACAAAGTTTTCTCGTTATTATACCCCAATTGTTGTCATCGGAGCAGTTTTATTGGCAGTGATTCCTCCAATCATCATTCCATCGCTCACATTTGAATCCTGTTTAGAGAGGGCATTTACATTCCTTGTTATTTCTTGTCCATGTGCACTAGTGATTTCTGTTCCGCTTGGTTTCTTTGGAGGAATTGGTGGAGCTTCTAGACGTGGAATATTATTAAAGGGAAGTAATTATTTAGAAATGTTAACACATTTAAAAACAATTGTATTTGATAAAACTGGAACACTGACAAAAGGAACTTTTTCTGTAACAAAGATTGTTGCAAGTAATACCAGTGAAGAAGAAGTGCTAAATTATGCAGCATTTGCAGAACTTTATTCAAATCATCCAATTGCGGTTTCTATTAAGGAAAAATATACAGAGGTTATTGACCAAGAACAGGTAAAACAGATTGAAGAAGTATCGGGAAAAGGGGTACATGTTCTTGTCGAGAATGAAGATATTTATGCTGGTAATGAAGCTTACATGCAAGATTTACAAATCGATGTTCCTAGGGTAGAGGAAGGAACTGTTGTACATGTAGTGAAAGGAAAAACGTATTTAGGATATATAGTAATTTCCGACGAAATCAAGGAGAATGCAAAAGAATCCTTAGATAATCTGAAAAGACAACAAATTCAGAAAATGATTATGTTGACAGGAGATTCTAAAGATGCAGCAGAACGTGTTTGTAAAAAACTTCCTATTGATCAATACTATGCTTCTTTATTACCACAAGATAAATTAGAACGTGTTGAAAAATTGATGGAAAATGATGAAAATAGAACGCTTGCCTTTGTCGGTGATGGTATGAACGACGCACCTGTACTTGTACAAGCAGATATTGGAATTGCAATGGGAGGACTAGGAAGTGATGCGGCAATCGAAGCAGCTGATATTGTCATCATGGACGATGATCTTTCTAAAATTAGCGAGGCAATTTCCATTTCTAAACGAACATTGCGAATTGTAAAACAAAATATTATTTTCGCAATTGCAATCAAAGTATTTTTCTTGTTATTAGGAGCTTTTGGAATTGCAAATATGTTGGAAGCAGTATTCGCAGATGTTGGAGTTTCCGTCCTTGCAATTTTAAATTCTATGAGAACGTTGAAAACAAAACAAAACAAAAGATAGAAAATGGAAAATAAGTTCGTTTTCTATTTTTTTGTGTTTTGTGATAAAATGAATATGTTTGGAGAGGATTGTATGAACCAAAAAGAGAAAATAGAACATAGTATTATTACAAAATATCGAAAGAAAATATGGAGACCATTTATGAAAGCTGTACGTGATTTTGAACTCATTCAAGAACATGATAAAATTGCAGTTTGTATTAGTGGTGGAAAAGATTCCATGTTACTTGCGAAATGCTTAGAGGAATTACAAAAACATGGAAATGTTTCTTTTGATCTTGTTTATTTAGTCATGGATCCAGGTTATCAGTCTGTGAATCGTAAACAAATTGAAAAGAACTTGGAGATACTTGGAATTTCAGCAACGATTTTTGAAAGTAATATTTTTCACGTTGCAGAAAAATCTAGTAAAACAAGAAATGATAATCCATGTTATTTATGTGCCCGTATGAGAAGAGGAGCGCTTTATAGTAAAGCAAAAGAATTAGGATGTAATAAAATTGCACTTGGCCATCATTTTAACGATGTCATTGAAACTGTTTTATTAAATTTAATTTGGAATGGTCAATTTTCAAGTATGATGCCAAAATTACACAGTACAAATTTTGAAGGTATGGAATTAATTCGGCCATTATACTATGTAAAAGAACAAGATATTATTTACTGGGCAAACTATCATCAATTAAAATTTATTGATTGTGCTTGTTCTGTAACGAAGAAAGGAATTGGAAAAAGAGCCCTTATCAAACAGTTTGTTCAAGAATTGTTGGAATTATATCCTAAAGCAGATATTAATCTCTTGAATGCAACAAAAAATGTCAATTTAAATACTTTATTAGGTTGGGAAGATGAATCAAAACATAGTTTTTTAGATCATTATGATGAGAAAAAATGCCGTCATTGACAGTTTCCTTGTTTTGTGATAAGATACCACTTACCGGAAAAAGGGGATGTTATTATGAAATTAAATGAAAAGGAAAAACAATTATTGAGAAAAGAGATAGAACAACTAGCATATCGTAGTGAAACGCGATTACATATTGGGAAAGAAATATTAGAACAACTACTATTTGATGAAACAATGGTAAAGATTAAAGATACAAACAGTGCTAGAGAAATCTATCAAGAATGTGCTATTGGTAGATCATTACCAAGTGTTTCTAATGAAACAGGAGTACCAGGTAAATATTTACCGATTAAGTTTGTTGTATGGTCAGGGCCATTTCTTTCTCATATTGATTTAAGTGAGGTTTCATTTGAAGATGTGATGTGGGATTTATCTTATAATGAGTTACTTTTTGAGAATGGAGAATTTTCAAATTTCTATGAAAGAGTGAGAGAATTGGATCTTTCCAATACGAATGCAAAAATTGATTTCAAAAAATCTTTTTTAGGAAAACATGCTTATGAAAATGTGATTAGTGGTTGTAATTTTGAAGGAACAAATTTATCTAATAATATAATTACTTCTAATACAATTATTGAAAATAGTAATTTACAAAATACGAACTGTCATTTTTTATTTCATTTAGGAAATCAAAAAACAAGTAATATTAAAATTTATCGCAGTAATTTAAATGGTACTGATTTTGAAGGAAGTATTGTTGACGATACCTTCTTTCAAGAAGAAAATATCGATGGAATGGAAGCATGGATTGATGAAAATTCTTCTTTAGCTCATACGGGTATTCATATTTTTATGTCTTCTGTTCCAGGAGAAGTAAGAGAATTAATCAATATGGAACAACATGTTGAAAATGAAATGATCAAGGAAGAAAATAAAGAAATGTTAAATGAACAAATTGCACATACGGTAGAGGGAATGTCTAGCTCTATTTATAAAGCCTATCTAAAAGCTTGTAAAGTATGCCACATGTTAGAAGATGGAAAGCTAGATGGATGTTACTTAAATGGTTCCTATGTTTCTAGTGAAAAGACAAAGATTATGGGAAAACGTGGGAATTAGTATATAAGTCTTTTAAAAATAGAAAAGTTATGATATAATGAAAATGTCTAAAGGATAAGGACCAATTTTAGAAAAACCTACTAAAATAATGATTGGGAATCTAATTGGTAGATGGTGTTGAATACTTAAATATTATTTAAGGATCCTAAAGTCTATCATGTGATGCCCACCTGGGAGATCAGGTTTTTGATCATTAGAGGTTCCCTTTGGACTTTTTATTTATATTTGGAACGTGATAGGAGGCTTTTGTGAGTACGAAATTGTGTAAGAATTGTGCTTCTAAAATTCCTGTGAATGCACAAATTTGTCCTAACTGTGGAGCAAAAGTTGATGAAAAAAGAATCATTATAGAAGAAGAACAAGAAGAAACAAGAGAAGAAAAGGAATCAATACAAAATCTTTTTGGGTTTCAAAAGCATGGCCCTTTTTATAAATGGGTGACTTTGGTTTTAGCAATCTTCTTAGGGTGGCTAGGAATTCATAAGTTTTATGAAAGAAAATATTACATGGGACTTCTTTATTTAATTACTGGTGGTTTTTGTGGTATTGGGATTGTTTTAGATATTTTGGTGTTACTAGGAAAGCCAAAAATATATTATAATTATTATTGATAGTCATAGGACTATTTTTTTTGAAAACTTCTCTTTTTAGGGGAGTTTTTCTTTTTGTTTTGAAGTGGACTATGATATAATGGTAAAAGTAGGAGAGAGAGATATGGAGTTTACAAGATTGGAATATTTAATTCACGATAAGATCGATGATTTGCACCAGAAAACAGTTTTGATTTTAGGACTGGGTGGTGTTGGTGGATATACTGTAGAAGCACTTGCAAGAAGTGGCATTGGACACTTAATTTTAGTGGATTATGATGAGGTAGATATTACCAATATCAATCGTCAAGTCATTGCGACAACCAAAACAATTGGTAAGAAAAAAGTAGATGCATGGAAAGATAGGATTAATGAAATTTCTCCATCTTGTCAAGTAACGACTATGTTAGAAAAAATAACCGATGAAAATATAGAGATTCTTTTTTCTCTAAAAGTTGATTTTATTGTAGATGCTTGCGATACCATCCCAGTGAAATGCAAGTTAATTCAATTTTGTCTAGAAAAAAAGATTCCTTTGATCTCTTCTATGGGAACTGCAAATAAATTGGATCCAACAAAGTTAGAAATTATAGATATTCGTAAAACGAGTTATGATCCTATTGCGAAAATCATTCGTAATTATGTAAAAAAAGAACATTTAAAGGGTAAAATACCAGTTGTATGTAGTACAGAACCTAGTAAGAAATTAGATGGTAAATTAGGTACGATTGTCACTGTACCGGCAGTTTGTGGATTTTTACTTGCCCATTATGTTTTATCATTCTTTTTAAAGGAGAATCAAAAATGAAGTTAGAAAATACATTGAAAATGTTTGTGAAGTCTTTTTCAGGAAATGTCATGGGAATTGGAATTGAGTCTCAACAGATTACAGAAGCTTTGCAAAAGCAAGAACAGATCTCTAATTGTCTTCTATTAGACTGCTATGACACAATCGGTATGCAAGATACAAAAAAAAGAGGAAGAAATAAAAAGATTCCACTTAAAAAATTAAGAAAAAAAGTTGGCAAGAAAAAAATGGATTATATTCTTTGCCATACAAATAGTATTGATCCTTATTGGAGATATTTTATTCGTGATAGTGTTTATATGACTTCTAAAGAAATAATTTATTATGGAAAAGAAGAAGAATGTAGTTTAGAATTAGAAGAGTTTATAAAAAGATATAAAAGATATAAAAAGATAGAGATAGAAACAGAAAAAGAAGGGGAGTATCAGATCATTTTTATTCATTTGAACGGAGCAAAGAATCATCGTATTTTGGATATATTTTATTTTATTGGAGATTCCCTTTATCAAGCCATTCAACTGTTTGGCGATTATTTAGTACAGTAAGGTAGTGATAGGATGTATTTAAAACAAATTATTACACAAGGATTTAAGTCATTTGCGGATAAAACCGTATTAGAATTTCACCCTGGAATCACGGGAATTGTAGGACCAAATGGAAGTGGAAAAAGTAATGTCGTGGATGCAGTACGTTGGGTATTAGGAGAACAATCAATTAAATCATTGCGTGGAGATGATAAGATGACCGATGTCATTTTTTCTGGCTCTAAATCTAGAAAAGCAATGAATGTTGCTTCTGTTACTCTTGTATTTGATAATTCAGATCATTATTTAAAAGTACCTTACGAAGAAGTGTCTATTACAAGAAGAGTTTATAAAGATGGCAGTAATGAATATTTATTAAATCACGAACGTTGTCGCTTAAAAGATATTTCTGAAGTACTTTTGGATACAGGAGTAGCTAAAGAGAGTTTTAATATTATTTCTCAAGGAAAAATCGAAGAAATATTATCAAGTAAACCAGAAGATCGTCGTGTGATATTTGAAGAAGCTGCTGGAGTTTTAAAATATAAAAAGAGAAAAGAAGAAGCACTTCGTAAATTAGATCGTACTAATGATAATATGAAACGTGTTGAAGATATTATTGAAGAGTTAAAAGTACAAGTAGAACCATTAAAAGAACAAAAAGAAAAAGCTTGTATTTATAAAGAAAAATCAGAACAATTACAGAAAGTAGAAATTTCTGTGATCACTCATGATATTCATAACTTACATACAGAATATGAGGAAACGAAACAACAGTTAGAAAAAAGAAATCAAGAAGTTCTTGCCATGGATACAACGAATCGACAAAATGAAGCGATGATTGCAAAATACAAAGAAAATGTTGCAAAGATAGAACAACAAATGGAAACTGTAAGACAAGAATACATGGATCTTTCTACTTTAGCAACCAAATTAGATGGAGAAAGAAAACTTATTACTGAGAGAAAGAAATATGAAGTAGATGATCAGGCACTTCTTAGTCAAAGCTTATTATTAAAAGAAGAGGCAGAGAAATTAAATACAGATATTCGTGTCTTAGAGAGTCAGATCCAATTAGAAAAAGAGAATTATCAAACCATTTTAAAAGAGAGTCATAAGTTAAAGAATGAGGAAGAAGAAGTTCAGAATCAAAAGAGAAAGAAGAATCAAGCAATTCATGTTTCTGTTCGATTTTATGAACAATGTCTACAAAAAATTAGAGATTTAGAAGAAGCAATTGATACCTCGTCTTCTTTACCACTTGCTGTAAGAAGTGTCTTAAATGAACCGCGTTTATCTGGAATTCATGATGCAGTATCGAAACTAATAGAGATTGATGAAAAGTATACAGATGCATTTTCTGTAGCACTTGGAGCAAGTTCCAATTATATTGTTGTAGAAAAAGAAAAAGATGCGAAAGAAGCAATTGCTTATTTGAAACAAAAACATTTAGGAAGAGCTACTTTTTATCCATTAGATGTCATTCAAAAGAAAGAATTAGATCCAGATCTGTTCTATCGTTTGAAAAAAGAAGAGGGCTTTTTAGGGATTGCTTCTGATCTCGCTTCCTTTGCTCCAATTTATGCAAATATCGTCAAAAACTTATTAGGACTTACAGTTGTAGTAGATACTTTAGATCATGCTTCTATCATTGCCAAGAAATTTCACCATCGTCTTCGTATCGTGACATTACAAGGAGAATTACTCCAACCAGGTGGATCTTTAACGGGTGGTTATTTAAAACCAACACATAACCCTTTAAAAGATAAATTTGATTTAGAACAAGAAAAAACAAAACTTCACCTATTAGAATCAGAAAAACAAACATTAGAAGAAGAAATGAATGAGATCGATAATCAACTAGCAGCACTTTCTGATCAAGTTTATTTAAAAGAAAAAGAGAAGATGACAAAGTCTTTCTGGATTGATGAACAAGAAAAGAAATTAGAACAACTAAAATTAAGAAAACAAGATCGTACAGATGAGTTAAAACGTACAGAACAAGTATTAAATCGCACGTTATCAGAAGAAGAGGAACGTACAATTCAGGCTTATTATGATACTTTAGAAAAGAAAGAAAGTATAGAAGTAAAACTAAACTATTTAAAACAAGAACATTTAAAAGCAAAGAGTAGTTTAGAAGATTTAGAATTTGCATCAAAACGAGAGAATAGTTTATTCCAGAGTAAGAACAAAGAGATCCAATCATTAGAAATCAGTTTAAATCGTATGGATGTGAAATTAGATACACTTCTTTCTTCTTTGACAGAAACTTATGGAATGACTTATGAACATGCAAGCTATCATTATCCATTAGAAATGGAAATAGATAGTGCAAGAGCATTGATTTCTAAATTAAAAACGGATATGAAAGAATTAGGAGAAGTCAATTTGGGTTCTATAGAAGAATATGAGAGAGTTCATACACGTTATGATTTCTTACTCAGTCAAAAAGAAGACTTAGAAGAGGCAATTAAACAATTACTTGAAATTATTGACGAAATGGATACAGTGATGAAAGAAGAGTTCTTACATACCTTTGAAATCGTCAATGCGAATTTCAAGACAACATTCCAAGAATTATTCCGCGGGGGAGATGCAACATTGAAACTAACAGATAAAGACAATATTTTAGAAACAGGAATAGAAATTATTGCTTCTCCACCAGGAAAAAAATTAACAACCATTGGACTTTTAAGTGGAGGAGAAAAAACATTTACTGCAATCAGTTTATTGTTTGCGATTTTGAAATCACGTCCTGTTCCATTCTGTATTCTCGATGAAGTAGAAGCAGCACTAGATGAAGCAAACGTAGATAGTTTTGGAAAGTATGTTCAAAAGTTAAAAGAAAAAACACAGTTTATCTTAATTACACATAAGAAGAAAACAATGGAATATGCAGATGTTCTTTATGGAATTACTATGCAAGAGTCAGGAGTAAGTAAATTAGTGAGTGTTAAGTTAGAGGAAATGAAAAATGGATAAAAAATCCCACATGACACTGATTCATCAAATGGATCAGATTGAAAGAGGAAAGAGTAGTGGCTTTTTAAATTTGCAAGAGCAAAAGATATTAAAACAATTACTTGATAAGAATCATATTTCTTATCAAGTATATTCTTATTTTGGACATCAAGATCGCGTTATTTATAGTAAAACACGTCCTAAGATTTCTCTTTTAGAAATAAAGACAAACGGTTTACTCACGCATCAAATGTTATTAGGAAGTTTCTTTTCTCTACAACTCGATTCTAAAATACTTGGTGATTTTATTCAGTATGAGAATCGCTATTATACGTATGTAGATGCGAAATACAAGGATTATCTCTTAGAAAACTTTCGCCAAGTAGGAAGATACTCGGTAACTTTGAAGGTAGCTCATCTTCATGATTTAGATGATTATCAACCAGCTTTTGCATCCCATATTCTACTTGTTTCAAGTTATCGGCTGGATCACATTGTAAGTCAAATTACTGGATTTAGTCGAAGCAAAGTAAAAGAATTATTCCATGAGGAATGGATTCGTTATATGGATGAGACAGTTCTTACAGGAAGTATGAATGTAAAAGAAGGGAATATTTTACTGGAAAATAGTTTAGTATAACTTGAAACGATAAAAGGACTAAAAGCTTGGAGAGCGATAAGTATGGAAAAGAAAAAGGCTATTACATGTTTGAAACCGTCGGACGGCGGTCTGCATTTTGGACATTATATAGGGAATATTGAGCCCTTAATTAAATACCAAGACGATTTTGAATGTTATTTTTTCTGATCTTCAAATGATTAATCTTGGTAACAAGTTTGTGGAAGGAAATGTTGTTTTTCAATTTTTTAAAACATTTTTGTCTAATGAAGAATATTGGAGATTATGCGACGATTATGAAAAGGGAAAATTGACGGATAGAAAAGCCAAAGCGCAATTAGTGCAGATATTGAATGATATTGCAGAAAAAAGTAAGACTTGTAATTATAGTATAATTGCATTAAATGAAATTCTTATTCGAGGTGAAAAAAGAATGCTATATCATATTTAAGGAGGATATTATTTATGGATACAATTATTGTAAATGCAAAGATTTATTCTGAAGATAGAGTGGTAGATAAAGGATATATTGGCATTAAAAATTCGACAATTTCTAAAATCGGCGAGGGAGAGTATAATGCAATTGATGGAAATGATCATATTATTGATGCAGGCGGAAGAACGGTCATTCCCGGCTTTATAGATTTACAGGTAAATGGTGCGGGTGGATACCTTGTAACGGACGGTGACTCGGAACATTTACAAGTCATTAGCAATGCACTTGCAAAGTTTGGAACTACTTCTTTTTTAGTTGCAACATCACCATGTAGGGATGATGAACATTTGAAAATAATAAATACGGTTAATGATTATATGGATATGGAACATACAGGCGCTCGAATTTTAGGAGTTCATATGGAAGGGCCATTTATGAATCCAGAAAAAGCAGGTGCTAATAATCCGGAGTTTACATCCGTGCCAGATGTTAAGAAATTCAAAAAATTTGTTCATGAATCTTGTGTACGTATGATGACAGTTTCGCCTGAAATAGGAGATTTTACGGAGATATTTGAAGCAGCAAAAGAAGAGAATGTGGTTTTATCTGTTGGCCATAGTAAAGCGACATATGAAGAAGCAAAAAAGTTTTTTGATAAAGGGTGTAATATGTGTACACACCTTTTCAATACTATGAGTATGCCTTCAGCAAGAGAACCGGGAATTATTCCTGCTATGATTGAAAATGAAAAAGTATTAGGTAGTATTATTTTCGATGGACATCATGTGCATCCAAGTAATTTAAAAATGTTATATATTCTCTGTGGAGCATCGAGATTAGTTTTAATTACTGATAGTGCACCTACAGCGGCAACATCACAAAAAGAATGGAATTTTGATGGATTTAATATTCACGTAAAGGATTATACATGCTATTTGGAGGATGGTACTATTATGGGATCGTCTTTGACTATGAATAAAGCAGCGATGATCGCGAAAGAGCATCTGCACTGTTCAACTGTAGACATTATTCAAATGGCAGCGGTTAATCCGGCAAAGATTCTTCATGCATATGATCAAGTGGGGAGTTTGGCAGTAGGAAAAAAAGCAGATATCTTGATTTTGGATAATGAAGATTCTTTTGATCCTTTTATGGTGTTTATAAATGGGAAAGTTGAATTTGTACAATGATTGAAAATATAATTTTAAGAGGTTTTCAGTATGTATAAAATTGCTATTGTTCAAAATGAAAAGGAATTATTTAAATATGATTGTGCAGATTGGTCAAAATTGATTGTAACAAATGCTTTGAATTCATAGTATATTTATACTGCTTGTGTTGAAAATAGAGGAAAAATTGAAAAGTTTATTAATACAAATCATGAATTTTATGTTGGTTATTCCAGTAAAAAAATTGGAAAATATCAAGTTGGAGAATGCCAAGGAAAAACAAAAAAGAACCGAATCATTTTAGAAATAAGAAAATATTTGTTTGAATGAGAAAGAATGATTGATATAGTCATTGTTTCTTTTTTTTTGAACGGTTTTATGTATCACTATTTCAGTTGCTTCCCACAGGGATCTGTGATAAAATGATTTTATAGAAAGAGGAGATAACCATGAAGAAAATATTAACAGGATTAAAACCAACCGGAGAATTAACTCTTGGTAATTACATCGGAGCAATCAAACAGATGAAACAATTACAAGATCAATACGATTCTTATTTATTTGTCGCTGACTTGCATGCTCTAACTGTTCCACAAAACCCAAGTGATTTAAGACGTAGAATTAGAGATTTTTTAGCTCTTTATATCGCATGTGGAATTGATCCAAACAAGAATTTAATTTATTTACAATCAGAAAACGAATTTATTCCCGCTATTTCATGGTTATTGGAATGTTCCACTTATTACGGTGAAGCTTCTCGTATGATTCAATTTAAAGAGAAATCGAAACAACATAGTAATTTCTCTGTAGGATTATTGACATATCCCGTACTGATGGCTGCAGATATTTTATATGCTGATATCGATCTTGTTCCAGTTGGAATTGATCAGAAACAGCATGTAGAATTAGCCCGTGATATAGCAATTCGCTTTAATAAGAATTATGGAGACACCTTTGTAATTCCTGAAGCATTGATTTCTGAAACAGGAACAAAAATAAAAGATTTAAAAGATCCAACAAAGAAGATGAGTAAATCCGAGGAGAATCCAAATGGTGTGATCTTAATGTTAGATGAAGAAAAAGCAATTCGTAAAAAGATCATGGGGGCAACAACAGATTCAGAAATGAGTGTTCATTTTGATGAAGAAAAGAAACCTGGTATTTCAAACTTAATGAATATTTATGCAGCATTGAAAGAAAAGACAATCGATGAGATTGAAGCAGAATTTCAGGGAGAAAATTATGGAACATTTAAAAAGAAAGTTGCAGATGCAGTAGTGGAAACATTACTTCCAATTCAAGAAAGATACCATGAATTATTACACAGTAATGAATTAGATCATATATTAGATCAAGGAATTGCCAAATCAAGAGAGATTGCAAAAAAGAAATATCAAGATATGGCAAAAAAAATGGGGTTAGAAAGATAATTGGTGAAATATGAAAAAAGAAACGAAAATTGCTTTTGTAATCGTCCTTGTCATTGTTCTTATTTTATTCGCAGTATTTCTTTACTTTAAAATGACTTATTTAAGTCATGGAGAAGTAAAAGCAGAAATTGCAAAAGAAATGAATGTAAAAGAAGAAGATCTTTACTTTGAAAAGATAGAACTCGATCTTGATTCCGGATTATATGAAGTAGATGTTTATTATAATAATCAAGATTACGAGTTTAAATTGGATGGCAAAAAGGGAGATGTAGTCCAAACGGATTACATACCAGCAACAGATTCTCCAACTCCCGCTCCATCTGTGGAAGGACTAGGCGAATTAACAGGTGAAGAAGCAAAACAAGTAGCACTTTCTGATGCACAAGTGACAGAAGAAGAAGTAACAAATCTACGTGTAGAAACAGATTATGATGATCAAGTTCTTGTCTATGAGATTGATTTTGTATCAGGAGAAACAGAGTATGATTATAAAATTAGAGCAAGTGATGGAACCATTTTAGAATCTGATAAAGATCATAGGAATCATTAAGAAAGAGAAGTTCTCTTTCTTTTTTTAGAGTTTGAAAGAAGAATTGTGATATAATACATAGCAAGAAAAGTGATGATTGGTGAAACAATGGAAAGAAATAATGGAGGAGATGACCATTGCTGACAGTAAAAAAGTGTTTTGATAACTGCGTTTCAACAGTTTTGCTATCAAACATGATCTCTGCAAAACAGAAAAATTTATTATGGACTCGAAAATACAGAGATCAGGAAAAGGTAGCGATTAAAAATAAAATGATAGCAATCACGAATGACGAATTACCTGTTTCTGCAATTGACTTTGATGAGATTAAATATTTATTTATAGAATTTTTTAAAAAAGATTCTACCAATGAAGATTTTTATAAATTTATAAAAAAAGATATTGATATCATCCATGAACGGATTGACGACATTATGAATTACTTATTAGAAATAGAAAAAAATAAGAATATCATTTCTTGCGATATGTTAGATGTTGTATTAAAAATATATCCGGAAGCAAAAAGAATATTTTATGATAGAGAAAACTTTTATCAATTAGTCGAAGAAAATTGGAATAATATTGTGGAATTGTTAAAGCTAATGGATAAACATAACATTGTTCATTCACTGAAAATGGGTATTTATTTTTTTAATTATGTTCAAAGTGAAAACAAAATATTTGAAAGTAAGGATTGTTTAAACTTTTGCTATCAATATTTTACGAAAAATATTGAGCAATGCAGTTTAAATCAACTTTATTTATTTGGTTCTGTATTGCCAGATAAATTAACGAATCAGTACCTAGAATTATTGATTGACAAAGATGTATTTCAACATTTACAATTTATTGATGATCATGGACAATTGTTAAAGAATGAGATGAAAAAAATAAATAGAAATGAAAAATTCCAAGAAAATTTTTTGCAATATTATTCTAAAAAAATTAATCTTAATTTCACAGAGTTTTTCAAGCAGACGAAAATTGCTGTACTAATAAAACATATATCTGATTATCAGAAATTTTATTCAGTGGAAGAAATTGATAAAATATTTCGTATAATACAGAGTGATATTAGCTTTATCATTTGTAATGATTTTGATTTATTTAAAAGTGAAGAATCAAGTTTACCATTTTTCCACATAAAAGAATTATTGTTAACCAATGATATTGACCATTTATGGAAGATTGATGCATATTATGATGATCTGACACCTGTGTTAGAAAACATACTCATTAAAAGGTTACAAAATCATACTAATATTTCGATTATAGATAGTATAAAATCTCCATTTACAAAGGACTATATCTCTTTCATGAAAGGAAAACAACCTGAAGTAAGAGAAAAATTGTATTCCATATTCTACCAACATTTTGCAAAAAAATTTAACATTGAAAATAATGATTATGATAAGTACCTGTATCAATTATTTCTGAAATATGTTGATGGAAACCATATTTATGCTATTTCAAAATTAGAGTCAGTAAAAGAGATACTTGTATTTTTAAAAATGCGTTATTGGCAATTTGATTGTAATCAAATAACAGAAGAGCAAATAAAAAATGTAAATGTGAAACATCTTTTTCAGTTAAATAGAATGATTGATCATTTTTATCAAGAAATGAACAGTGAAGAAAAACAAAAATATCATTTATTACTCATGAAGTGTTACTTTATTTTTGGCTTTGAAAAATCCAAAGTAGTGCTTAAAAGTCTTGATAGAATCAATGAATTAGAACATTTATTTGATACGATTGATATTCACAATATACGTTATGATGAATCAGGAGATCTCATTTTAAATCAAAAGTTTATTCGTATGTATATGAATGTATTTAAGCGTAAAGAGAAAGGTTCAGATGCTTATACATTATTTTCAGAAATTTATAATAACTATAATCGTCTCATAAATCATCTTCAAGAAAATAGTAGAACATTACCAAAAATTTTAAGATTATATAAATATAGTAGATTTCTTGATTTTGGGTTCTCTCCTAATTATTATCGATTAATGAGTCAATTGATTTATTTACCAAATAATTCAGTAGTGAATGAAAATATAAAATGGTATGAAGTCATGAAACAGCGTTATAAAAGTAATATTCCTAAAGTAAGTGGTAAGTTGAATCGCTATGATTATGAAATGCTAGATTTAGATGATCCTCTTACATTAACGGTTGGGAAAAGAACGAATTGTTGTTTTTTACTAGATGGAGCATCCCGTACTTCTTTAAAACATGCGATGATTTCCAATAATGGTAGAGTCTTTGTTGTTTTTGATAGAGGTATAGTAATTGCTCAGAGTTGGGTGTGGCGTGATGGAAATATTATATGTTTTGATAATGTTGAGGCGATTAGAAATGATTCTGAATTATCAGAGTGTTATGTCGAGGCAATCCATAAAATTGTTGCACAGTCCAAATCAAGGGAAGGATTTGATGAAAGGATCAAGATGGTAACCATTGGAAGGAATAACACCGATTTAAAATATGACTTCATAGAACAATATCCTTATATAGCTTCAGAAAATCTTTTAAAAGAGTTTAGTCCTGTTCCAAATGGTGACTTTGTTAATAATAAAATTTATAGTGATGCAAGAGTAAAACAATACGTACTATATCAAGAAGATGATTTTCATATTGAAGATAATAACCATATCCAAAATCCAATTTATTTAGATGAAAGACCATCTATCAGTAAAATTGATATAAAAAGTAATTCTGATTTATTTGATTCTGAATTATTGATTCATTCCATTCAATATGATTTAGACTTGCCACAGATAAATAAGGAAGAATTGAAACGAGTAAAACAAATTTATCACAGCAAAGACTGGTATATACTAATTTATCAAGATGGAAGTACCGATTCAAATATCTATAGTATTGATCCTAGAGCACATGAAGAGTATGATAAAATATTAGATACTATATTATTGGAAAAAGAAGATACTTTCGTTAAAAGACGATAGTGTCGTAGGTGTTGGAAAATAAAATGATTTCAGTAATCAACAGTAACATAACAGTTTTTTTCTTGACAAAAGAAATAATTATGTCATAATAATAAATAAATTTAATGTATCATGGGGGATAGCATAATATGAAACAAAACAAAAAAGAACTGCCAATTTTTTTGGCATGTAAAAATATTGGAGATCAGTCAAAAATAAAACAAGTAGAGAATGAATTAAGGATATTTTTTGGTAAAACTTGTGGGATTCAAAGTATGAATATAAATACAGATACGGATGAGAATGGTGTGTTTTTCTCTATACGTTCTTTGCAACAAAATACAGAAACAGTTGCATTAACATATATTGATACCGGTGAACTCTTTGACCACGACGATGTGAGTGGTAATTTGTTCTATGCAGTAAGTAGTTTCGATAGAAATGAATTGAATAACCTCTATCAATGGCAAGCACGTGAAGATGATGATTTTGTACAGACTGAGGAAGATATATCCACTATAGATAAATTACTTAAGAGATATTTTATTTATGATTGCTGTCGTTATTTTCATTATGATGTTTATTTGGTCATGACTGGGTTGGATTCACTTAAAAGGGTTTTTGATATTCCTTTTTGCGGAGTGATTGTAACAGATTACAAGGTTGTAAACCAGGTGAAAGAAAATCAATGTCCAGTAAATTGGATCGCATTAACAATAGGAAATGGCGAAAATACTCAATTATATTATGGCCAATCAAGAGATAATTGTGAACTCATGTATTCTAATCATCCGGAGTTACTAAAAGTATTTTGTGGTGACAATATATCTAAACTAGAGACAAACACTTGTATGATAAACTATACGATTCTTAATGATGTGTGTAACTACTGGTCCGAAGACAGACAAGTAAACAAATCAAAACAACCATTATGGCTAGAAAAATATAAAGAACCGTCAAAAGAGCCGGAGAAAGATACAGAACATAGTCTAGCTCAAAAAGAATCTGATGGAATGGAGCAACAGTCAGAAAAAGATATTTCGAGTGAAGAATTAGAAAAGCAAATCCAAAACATAATGGAAGAAAGAATGAATCAATTTGATAAAAAATGGGGTAGTTTAATGCAACAAATAGATGAAAATTTAAAAAATAATAAGTCAGATGATGGAATGGAGCAACAGTTGGAAAAAGATATTTCGAGTGAAGAATTAGAAAAGCAAATCCAAAACATAATGGAAGAAAGAATGAATCAATTTGATAAAAAATGGGGTAGTTTAATGCAACAAATAGATGAAAATTTAAAAAATAATAAGTCAGATGATGGAATGTCGAGTCGCCTTGATCAACTACATGAGCAGTTAGAACAATTGAAGCAAAAACTATCTGAATATCAAAATGAGAAACAAAGAAAAGATAATATATCACATTCCTCAGGTGACACATCAGATTCATTCGATAATACATCATATACTTCAGAAGAACTATCAAGTTCATTAGATAATATGTCATATACCACAGAAGATTCAATAATCACCAGCACTGAGCCAGAGCAACCAGAAGAAAATCCAAGTCCTACAATAGCGTCAGTGCAACAAGCTCCATTTATTATAAATCAAAATAGAGAACAACAGTCAGATGATATTTATTATCACGAAAAGTTCGATCAAGTCTTAACCTATGCACAATTAGGGGAGCCTATTATGTTAGTGGGCCCTGCAGGTAGTGGAAAGAATGTCATTGTCCAGCAAGTAGCAGATGCTTTAGGAGTAAAGATGAGGTATATAAATAATGCTTCTGATGAATTTAAATTAACAGGATATATGGACGCTGGTGGAGTATATCACGGCACAGAATTTTATGATGCTTGTGTAGAAGGAGGCGTTTTCTTCCTTGATGAAATTGATGCTTCAGATGCCAATGCGTTGATTATATTGAACTCTGTCCTAGCAAATCATTATATGACGTTTCCACATAAACATATCGATGTGAATCCGGATCTTCGTATCATTACGGCTGCTAATACTTTTGGAACAGGGGCAGATTTAGATTACGTGGGAAGAAATATACTAGATGCGGCGACTCTTGATCGATTTGATATTATCTCCGTTGATTATGATCGAACTCTAGAAAGGCATCTTTACCCAGATTTTGATGTTTTAGAATTTATGTGGGCTTTTCGAGATGCAGTAAATATTTCTAAAATCCATCACATCGTATCAACACGTGGAATCGGAAAAGTTTATCGAAAAGAAATGAATGGAATTTCCCCTCGCGAAATATTACTTTCCAATGTAGTGAAAAATTTAAATCAGGATGATTTGAACACAATTCTTGGACAAATGAAAGAATGTAGTAAACAAAATAAATTCTATCGAGAACTTACTAATTTGACGAAAGGAAGATGAAAAAGTCATGTATCAGTTCAAAAAAGGGGGGAGTATCCTTGGTGATTTACTTTATTATGAATTCGATTCTATCGCAGAGTTTTTGAATTATATTGAAAATGCTCCGACGAATATCGCCGTTTGGTGTGATCCCCAATATTTAGCTAGCATGGAGGGTAACTATGATTTTTGTCAAACAAATTCACTGGAAGAAGCAATTTCGTATTGTCGCTTTGGGACTCACCCGGATATTGAAAAATTAGAACATCTAAATATAGAACTAAACAAATACTTAACAATTGACAATCATCAAAGTAGAAAAAGAAATTACTATGTCGGTTATGCCCCAAATGTAAAGGCTTATTTAGAAGGAAATCCATTAGCGATGTATTGCAAAAAGAATCCCCAAAGAAAACATATTCATATTTACTATAATACTTCTGTTTCTGCTTTTGTTTCTAAAAAACAAATATTACATCGTGGAGTAATTACGATAAATCTTGTTGAAATGTTAGAAATGATGGGATATTCTGTAAGTTTACACTTATTTAATATGGGTTTTTTGGCTAATCAGGTTTTCTATACAAATTTTCTTTTCAAAAAAAGCGGAGAACGTTTAAATGTTAGGAAATTATATTTTCCTCTTTGTCATCCTTCTTTTCTGAGAAGACTTGTGTTTCGTTTAAACGAAGTAACTCCGAATATAATGCCAGCTTGGCCTTTTGGGTATGGGTACCCATGTACGGATGAAATGGTTCGTGAACAATTAAAATTAAAAAAACAGGATATTGTAATTAATAAGCCTGATGTAATGAATGTATTTGGCAAAAATTTGTTTTCCGATGCTGAGGCAATGATGGAATATATTGATAAACAAACAGATCAGGAGCACTCCTTAAAGCCTTTCCAAAAAAGAAGATAATAAAAGATCTCATGAAATTTGTCATAAGATCTTTTTTTCATCTCAAAAATAGAGTAGGGTTAAAATATTACATATTGATTTGTATCATAAATTGTTCCATTAATCTTAATATAAATATATTTTTTACCACTAATATTTTCTGAATTAATATATTTGGTCACAGAGATTCCATTTTCTGTCTCTTCCTCTGTAAATACATCAACACACATTGCTGTATATGGATGTTTTGAAACAACTAATTGATAAGCTTTTTTATCAAAGATGCTATCTAAGATGATTTCTACTTCATCTCCACGTTGGAAAGTACCAGTTACAACAAGACGATCTGTTTCTTTGGTAATTTGAATATCATGTTTTTTGTATTCATCATTGATTCCTTTAGCAAATAAAACACTTTTTGTTGTACCATCTTGTTCTGTCTCTCCCATATTTCCAAGTCTACTACCAGCGCCTAATTTAAATACACTGTTAGAATATAAATCCATTTTTTCGGCACGATATAAATTTGTTGGTAAATTCATCTCAAAAATAACTTCATCATTTTTCACTTCTGTAGTAATGGAATTCATAGAATCTACATTTTCTAATCCCGCAGGTTCATTTCCAGGTTCTCCATCTACAGTATTGATTCCACCAGAGTGGATTAAATAATGATCTTCTTCTAAATAGTCTACATCTGAGATATAAGGAGAGTAGAATTCGCTTCCACGATCTTTTCCGTATTCCCACACTTGTTCAATTGTTTTATCAATTGTATTGATGTGATAAATCACACCTCTTGAGTAGTTATCACTTGCTTTCACACTATCTTCTTCTGTTTTAGAACGATTGTTTCCATTATCAAATACGAAGAGATCTCCATTTGGTAGTATCATTGCCGCATGTTGTGCCCATTGCCATTCAAAATCATCCCCAATTGGATCTAAGAAATATTTTTGATATTCTTCACTCCAACCATCATGACTTCCTACAATCCAATTAATCTCTAAACTGTTATAGTCAATATTGACAACTGCATCCTGATGTCTACCAGATAAAGTAATCGAATTGGTATCACTATCATACCAAACAGAATTGTTATGGAACCAATCATAATCAGTAGCCATTAAATTCTTTCCTTCATCCATTGGTAAAATCTCTTTTAAATCGATTCTTTTTACAATATTTCCAGTATCTCGTTCTATTTCAACAATATAATCTTCTACAGTTCCACTATCAAAATCATTACTAGCAACTAATAAATTCCCATTTTCTAATTCGTATACATCATGGTGATATCCACCAGGCAAAACATATTCATAATAAATCTTACCAGTTAAATCCATTTCTACTAAACCAGTTGTATAGTAGGGTGGATTAATCAAACGATTACTACTTAGCATAATATTTCCATTACGAAGTCTTTGTACATCCCAAATCATATTTTCCGTTAAATACCAACGAACATCTCCATTGATATCATATGCTGCTGTATATCCTTGTGAAGAAGGAGTAACAAAATATAATTCTTGATCTAATTCTTCTTTATTGGCAGTAACATCTGTTGGTAATGCAAAGTCATCAGGAAGCGGATCTGTTTGAATATGGAAAGTATAATCTTCTCCATTTAAAGTAATAATCACTTCATTATTACGATCTGGATATAACCCATAGATTGGTAATACATGTTTTTTATTTGGTGTAAATGTTTTCGTAAATGTTGTAGATTCATCCTCTCCCACAATCGTAACAGTAGGAGCAGTTAAATCCCTTGTTTCAAATAAAATCAAAGCAGTTAGGGGAGAAATCTCATAAGGATTTACAATGATTTTTGGATTATCAATTGTATTTTCTTCCGTTGTTGTAAATTCTTTCTCTAAATTTTCTTGATGAACTAACATATCTTCTGTCTCTTCTACTGGTTTTACCATATCAATTCTCTCATAAATTAAAATAGATAAAACACATGCGACAATTACTAATAATATAATCTTTGTTCTTGTTCTCATATTCTTCTCCTTTTATATCAAACGAACTTCATCTTCAGAATAGAATGGATGATCTTTATTGATACGATCATAAAATAAAATTCCATCTAAATGATCTATCTCATGTTGAAAGGCAAGAGAGAGATCTTCTCTAGCACGAATGCGAATCTTATTTCCATCTTCATCATATCCTTCTACAGTAACACGAGCATACCTCAAGACATGTCCTTCCACCTCACGATTGACACTTAAGCATCCTTCTCCTTGTTCTGCAGCAATCATCTCTTCGGAATGAGAAATAATTACTGGATTAATGACAACATAATTATCGAAGACTTCATCATCCACTTCATGAACAATAACAATAATTCGTACATTTTTCCCTAACTGAGGAAACGCAAGTCCCATTCCTGGTCTTAAATCATATTTTTCGGCATAATCTTCAATTTGGCTATATGTTAAATGTTTAATAATTTGTTGAATTGTTTGTTTATCTTCTTTTGACAGAGGAAAAGAAACTTCTTTACTTTTCATACGCAGATGTTTATCTTTTTCGTCTAAAATATTTAATTTTTTAAACATTTTCTCACCTCCTTTTTCCATTTTATCACACTTTAAAAGGAAAAGAAAGAAGTAGAGATTTTTCCAGAATTATGTTATACTGAAAGCGAGGGTGAGAAAAATGAACAAGAAAAAAGGTATTGTATTAGGAGTATGTGCTGTTGTTGTTGTTTTAGTCGGTTATTTAGTTTATTTTGGCTACAACAAGTATCAGGAGTCATTAATCTTCCGTGAAGGAGAAAAAATTGGAGATATGGATGTCTTAGAAGGGGAAGTAGACACAAAACTATATACCAGTGGTGACTATCAAGTTGTTGAGAAAACAATGAAAGATTATATTGTAGAGTATGTCGATGTCACAAGAGAAATTGTCAATCGTTTGAGTGATGAGAAATTTACCAATTTACTTACTTATGAGAACGTAGAACAAGATGGAAAAGAATTTACAGAGACTTTAAATTATTTAAATGAACAAAAAACAGAGTTACAAGAGGGATTTGACCGTGTCATTGCCATGTCTAGTGATGTGGAAGTCATGAAGGCAATTGAAGATAAAAATATCGGGACAAAATATGAGAATTTATATCGTGAAGTGATGTTAGATTCTTCGTTAAGTGATGCGTTAAAAGATGAACAAACAACACTCATTGAGACAAGAGATGACATGATGAATTTTATTGATCAATATATTGAAGTTTTTGAATTCTTAAAAGAACATCAGAACGATTATGTATTAGAAAATGGTCAAATTCTATTTCAGAATGAATCATTATTGAATCAATATCAAAGTTATTTAAATGCATTACAAGAAAGTTAGGTGGAAAAATGGATAAAAAAGCATTATATCAAATTAGCTCGGGATTATATTTAGTTTCTAGTAAGGATAATGATCATCGTGCAGGATGTATCATCAATACATTGATGCAAGTAACAAGTAGTCCTGTTCAAGTAACCATTACTGTGAATAAAGAAAATGATACAACCAATACGATTTTAAAAAGTAGAGCATTTAGTGTTACCATGTTAACGAAGAATGTTGACATGAATATCATCGCATCCTTTGGTTTCCAAAGTAGTAAGGATGTAGATAAATTTGGGACACGTGAGGTATTCACTGATGAACTAGGAAATCCCTATATCAAAGAGGGCATGAATGCGAGACTTGCTTGCAAAGTGGTAAAAGAAGTAGAATTAGGAAGTCATATCTTATTTGTTGGAGAAGTCGTAGAAGGAGAAGTTTTATCGAATGAAGAAAGTATGACTTATGCTTATTATCAGAAAGAAAAGAAAGGTACTTCTCCAAAGAATGCTCCAACTTATCAAGAACCAGAGAAGAGTAAGAAGACAAGATGGAGATGTAAGATCTGTGGTTATATTTATGAAGGAGAGGAATTACCTGCAGACTTTCGTTGTCCGATTTGTGGGAGACCCGCTAGTGATTTTGAAAAGATTGAGGATTGATTTTTCCAATTGATATCGAATATATAAAACATAACCAGTCAAATGATTGGTTATGATCGTTTTAAAAGGAGAATAAGAATATGCCAAAATTTATTAAAAATGATGAAGTTTATACAAATGCTAAGGCAACGAAGGAATTTACGGATAGAGAAGAACCTAGAAAAATATTTTGGGAAAAATATAATTTAATGAAAAGCCAAATGAATGATGAAACTTCTATTCAAGTCATTTCATATTATGGTTTTGGTGGAATAGGTAAAACTTCATTATTACATAAACTAATGGAAGAGTTAAATGATAGAGAGTCAGAATCCAAAATAGAGTTTTTAGATTTTGAGAAATTAGTTGAATTTAACAATAATTTATTAGATATATTAAAAGTGATAAGACATGATTTAAAAGATAAATATAAGTTTACATTTCCTATATTTGATTTAGTGACTTATGTATATGAAACAAAAATGGGAAAAACTGCAACAAAGCCGGAATTAAGTAGCATATTTGACGAAAATAAAGAATTGGGCTTTTTAAAAGATGTTATTAGTGATATACCTTTAATTGGAACATTTGCTAAGGTTATTTATTATGCAGATTCAGGAAAAAATTTAATTCAAGAAAGATTGCGTAATCAAAAATTACGTCAGAGATTATTAGAAATTGAAAATACTTCAGTAGAAGAGATCAAAGAACATTTGGCATATTATTTCTCTATAGATTTGAAAGAAAATTTAAAAAATGAAAAAGCACCTTTTGTATTCTTCATAGATACATATGAAAAGCTAGTAAATGAATTAACACAAATAGGAGATCCTTTAAAAAATGATTTATGGCTTAGATCTGACGAAGGGTTAATTTGTAGAGTTCCAAATGTAATTTGGGTAATGGCAGGAAGAGAAAAATTAAAATGGCAAGATTTAGATGAAGGCTGGGAAGGCACATTAGAACAACATTTACTAGGGACACTTTCTTTTCAAGATACATCAAGCTTTTTAAAAACAGCAGGTATAAATGATGAAGAATTAATAAAACAAATATATAGTTTAACACATGGAACACCAATGTATTTGGATATGTGTGTAGATGCCTATGTGAAGTTAATAGACCAAGGAAAAGAGCCCACAATTGAGGAATTTAAAGGAGATACAACTAGCTTAGTAAATAGATTTTTAATGTATATGAAAGATGCAGAAAGAGATTTTTCAACAATGCTTGCATATGTCCCAGAGTGGACAGATGATAGCATAGAAGAAATTGCAATGAAAATGAATGGAACATTCTCATATTCACTTTATGAAAAAGTGAAGAATTTTTCATTTATTGTGAATGAGAATGGAAAATACAAAATGCATGAATCAATTAAGGATATTATAATTGCAAATACTCCAGAAGTGCTAAGAAGTAAGTACCAGAGGATATTACAAGAAACTGAAAATAGTAAACTTGAGAAAATAGTTGAAAATGAAAACAAAAAAGCAGAAGAACTACTAAAAACAGGAAGTAAAATAAAATTAGAAGAACTAGAAGGAAAAGAAAAAATTGCTAATTTAGACAGATACGAATCTAAAAAAGCATACAGGCATTTGATTGAAAAATTAAGAATCAAAGTTAAAGATGAAAAAAATGAGGCACAATTTAATGAAACAGCAAAATATTTGTTAGAGAAATTAAATGAATACGAGGAAAAATTCAATGAAACAATCGATTTAGAACAAATTTATCTTGTAAAATTCAAAGATAATAAGTATTTTAAGCTACTCCAGGTATATAAAGAGATAGATAATCTAATAGGCTTTCATGCAGACAAATATATCGCAAATTATAATAATTGGATTAAACAGTATGGAGAAAATGACAAATATTCATTGTTCGAACTAAAACATAATATTAGATGGAATACTTATATAACAGATCAAAGAGCGGAAATTAAAGACCTTTTTGATTTCGTTTCTTCTAAAATAAATAAAGATGATCTATATTATATAGCTTTTTGTAGCATATATGTGCAAGGAGAAACAGGTAGACAACTTGAATTTATAGAAAGAATACGAATATATTTATATAATCATAAGCCTGATAAATTCTATATAAAATTAATATTACGAGCAGCAAATCTTGAAACTGTTGATAATAGTTTAAGAGAAAAATACAATGTTTGGGTTAAGGACTATTATGAATTTTATGATGAAAAATATGCGAAAGAAGCAGTAAAAGAAGGAGTTTTTAATTTTAATTTAGCCATAAAAACTTTAAGAGAAAATCCTAATTTATTAGATGAGACTGTTTTAAAGCAGATAAATGGTGTATATAAAAGTTATAATAGATTTTTTTCTCCGAATCCACTAAATAATATATTGTTTGAATATATATATTCTATTAGATATATTGCACTTAGTACAAGTAATCAAGATATTATTGATATTTTTATACAAATATTGAAAGGTTTCTTGGGTGGAGAACAAAACATAGAATCTGAAATTATTCATAATAGACATATAATAAATAAAATAACTGTCTTTTTACAAGAGTTAAGGGAACGTTGTATTGAACTATATGGAAAAGACCATTACTATGTAAATGAAATTGAGAACTATTTAGAAAAGTTTGGCGATTTAACTCCTAAGATATTTAATGAGCGAATTCAAGCCAAAATAGATAAACATGGGATTAAAGATGAGAAAACAATAAGAACTTTTACTGTGTATGTGAATGAAATTCTAAATAAAAAACAGAAGGATGAAGAGTATTTTATATACATATATAAGTTTGCTAAAGATTTTATTTTAGCTTCTAATAAAAAAGAAATTAATACATTTAAAATGGAAGAATTTATATCTTTAGTAAAAAAATGTTTATTATATTTATCAAAAGAAAAGTATTATAATTCAATTATAGAACTTGACAATTTGCTTCTAAATTCTTATGATGAAAATGCTTATGTAGATATAGCACCTTTAATATTTAAAGATGCTGAAGATATACTAAAAATTAAACATGATGAAGAAAAGAGAGATAAAAAACAGACTGAAGATGCAATTAGTATGGTAGAAAATATAATTGCTAATAAATATTCAAGCAATTTATTGCCAGGTGTAATATTTAATTATATTATATTAAAAGTATATTGTTTAATTGAATTTATGAAAGAACAATTAAATAATGAAAAGCTAATTTCTAAATGTGAAGATGTCAAAAAAGCTCTTAAGGATATTGACTTTCTATTTAGTCCAACAAATGATTTTAAAAATCTATATAATGATTTGACTGGAAAAGAAAAAATGGAAAAGAAATGGGATTGGATAAGCTTAAATTACTATACAGTAGCAGTTGATCAAGTAAAATATTTAAGAAATATGTACAAAGATGAATTTGGAAAAAATAATAGTAACACTGTTTTACTAACAGCATGTCTTGGTCTATTAGAAACTTTATTATATATAAAAGAAGGGCCAAAAATTATAGACGAAGCTTTCAGTAGTGCAGATTCAAATGATATATCTTTAATTGAAAAACTAAATAAGATAAAAGAGATAGAAGAAAGAGTTTTAAAAATATATAAAAAGTATGAATTTAAAAACTTAGATTTATTAGATGTTTCATTATCTGACGTATATCAAAAAGCAAAGCGGGGAGCCAATTTACCTTACTAAGAAATAGGTAGTAATATTGATGGTAATATCATTGATATTCACGATTAGATATCAACTTTGATATCTTTTTTCATTTTCATGTACAACTTTTAGTTATGATTAGCAAGAAATAACTAGTTACAAGAAATTACTTGGCAAAATTTATGTTGACATTTATATTTAGTTTTGATAGGATAAAAAATTGTAAAAGGAGGATATACGTCATGAACGAAACAGAAAAAGAACAAGATATCATAATTCCAGAAAGCGAACGTGTTCAGTTTTCTAAACCTGAAACGATAGCAAATTACGGAAAATCATTACTAGATGAGATGAGAACTGTGGCGAATGCTGTTGCTAGATTTCGTGGGCAAAGGATTCATGTTGATCTGGGCCCTATGCAAAATGAAGCGGGGCAGATTAAAAATTTTCAAAAATACCTGACAGAAGTTCAAGAACATGGGTTAAAAAAAGATGATCAATCATCACAGGGAATGCTAAAGAAATTGGGTATGCGTTTCTTAAAGTCACTTTCACAAAGTAATAACAAACAAAGTAATAACAAGCAAAGTGGTACTTTTCTTGAGTGTTACGAAGCTTATCAAGGAATATTAGATGAAATTGCGAAAAAATATGATAATCGTGCGAAAGGAACAATTGAGGAAACGAAATTACTAAATAGTTACGTTGAAACCATTAAACCTTTATTAAAGAAATTAGAGTATTATATTGAGGCTGGACATGAAGCTTTAAACCAAGAGATAAAGAAAACAGAAGCATTAGGGGATCAATTAACTCCTATTCAGATGCAAGTATTACAAGCATCTACGAATGCATTTCGTCGTCGTTTAGCAAGCCTAGAAACTGCACTTCGTACATTACAAAATTCGGTTTCTCAGACTAGTGTTATTATGATTGGCAATATGGATTTACTAGCGCAGTATCAGGAGATGGATTCCATTGGACTTTCTACACTACGTGTTATGTCTGTCAATATATTGGAAACGAAAATACAATCTGTGAAAATTACAGAACTTGAAAGTGATCGTACTGCTTTGAATCAAACAATGATTAGCCATTCACAAGTATTAAGTAATAATGTGGATCGTCTTCAAAATTTAACCAATCAGACAATGATTGATGTTGAGACAGTAAAAGAAGTATTAAATGAAACAGAAATGATTGCTAAAAAAATAGATCAGAGCAGAGAAATGGCTGAAGCATATAATGAAAAAGTAGAACAGTTTTATCAGGATAGTGCTGAAATCAATCGTGCTCTAGATGAGACTTTAGAAATGCTCGTTCAATCTGCTTCTATGAATTCTTCGTATACAGATTTAACCGAAGGAACAAGACAAATGCGTAAAGAGTTAGAACAAGCACTTCAGAGCCAAGAACAGGGTGGAAAAAGAATAAGCTTCTTTAATCGTTTTCGCCGTAACAATAAGAATTGATTTATATGAATATCAAACAGCAAATAGATCAATTGGAACATATGGAAGCTCTTTATATTTATCCACTTCCATATCAAAGTGTAACACAAAATAATCTACTTTATTGTGGGATATATGTCACTGATGGGAAGAGATTATCGATCGAGCTCAGTTATACCGATTATTATTTTTTCTATCTTTATGATAAAGTAAAAGATCTATGGTATAATGAATATCCTCACCATACAGTTCTTCTTGGCAATTTTACAAAAGAAGTATTAGAAGGTAAAAAAAAGATTTATGTACCACTTCATGGTGACGTGTTAGAGGATTCCATCTATTCTCTTCCTCAATCAGAAAGAGTACAGAAAATAGAGTTTCTTTATCCCTTTCTCTTAAAAGGATTAGAAAGAATTACTGAGGTTCTCCCACAAGAAAGAAATCAATTAGGTTTTGATTGGACAAAAAGAACTGAATTTGTACATAGTGGAATGAGTTATTTCTTAAAACAACAAGAAAATGTTTTATCATTTCAAACAAGTGAGATTAAGAGAAATATGAACTCTTTCTCTTTCCTACTTTCTAATGATTGTCATGTAAAATTGAACATTCAAATAAATTCATTTCACGACATCTTGCTATTGTGGGAAATCAAGAAAAACGATAAAATAGAGGTCGGATATGATCATATCGAGTACAAAGATCAGCACGCTATTGAACATATTCGTACGAGACATGTTCGTAAAGATGTCAAATTATCTGAAATGGATATAACACAAAAAAACTCAGGATATTGGATAGATCCAAAGTTTCCATTTCAAAAAAGTCAGACGAAAGTATTTCCTTTGACTCCAAACTGTTATTTGTTGTATCAAGAAGAACAAGTGATAGAAGGATTATTTGTAGAAGTAGATCGTGAAGAAGAACTTTTATTTCATCAAGAGACAAGTACGAAAGAAAGTATATTAGAACACGGTAATATCGTTTCTATGATGACACGTCAACGATATTACGATGTAAGTAGAGATCCTTATTTTCAAACAAAAGGGTGTGATCAAGTCTATTTACTTGAGAAAAGCTTAATTGCTTTACACAAAGACCCAGTTCCATCGAATTATAGTTACGAGGTGGTAACGGTAAATGATGGTTCTTATTCAAGAGAAGATTTATATCGTGAATTTCAACCGGAGGCATCGCCATGTATGAAACAAAAAACGTGAAAAAAATTGAACGAACAATCAAAAAGAGATTAGCAAATCTTCCAAAATATCAAGAAAATGAAAAGAAGGCATATCTTCATCTCTTAGAAGAAATTGATTTGTTTCAAAAACAAACAACAACACCACAGATGAAATTTTTGTTTTGTGATCTCATTTCTATCTTTTCGTCAGCATTTAAATATGATTTCCATCCTGTGTTTGAATTTCGGACAGAAAACTTTATGAAACTGTATCAAACAATTTTAGTAGTACAGGGAAAAGAAATTGATGATCCATATCTCAGTGAACTATTTCTCATGATTATGGTAGAACTAGAGGAAGAAAACTTAAATAGTTGTATCCAGTTATGGAATCAATTTCAAGATAAAGAATTATTTTTCAATTCTTGTCTGAAATTGTTTGAGGTAGAATATATTTGCAAGGTTTATTTTTTAGTATTTGCTCATTCCAGCATAGAATCTGATCATGAGTCTCTTTCTCGTTTTATTAATCAATTATATAGAGCTAGCAGAGATGAATTTCAATTTTCTCTTTTCTTCAATGATTATATCGACAAAGCAGAAGAAAATTTGTTTCGCACAAGTCCAATAAAACAATCTCAACTACAAGAGGAAGTTTTAAATCGAGCACGGTCTTGTAATGGATTAGAAGAAGATAAAACACCACCTAGTCAGAAAAGAATGTATCAATTTTTTACGCAGGCAAAACTAACTCCTGTTATGGTGCATAAGTTAGAATCGAAAAAAAGATTTTTACAACTTTTAAAGGAAATAAAAAAGGATGCCGAAGAAACACTAAATGAAGTTCTAAAGCAAATGGAAAAAAAGTATTTGGAAAAAGCAAATGAACGAAGCATGCAAGTGGGAAGAATTCTTTCTATAGGAATGGATCCAATGCGAGAAATTGGTCTTCGCTTTGCTGCATACTTTGATGAACATTGGAAATATCTCTGGAAATCCATATGCTTTTCTGTTCAAACAGAAGAAGAATTTGAAATGATTCAGACAGGTCTTACCCAAATCGCACAAGATACTATGCTTCCACTTTACTTTTTAACAAGGCCACGGGAATATAGTTTCTCTTTTCAGGAAGAAGAAAAAAAGCGTCTTTATCATTATTACCGACATGGTGGAATCGTTGTTTTGATAAACGATGAAGATTGGCCTTCTTCTAGAGTAATCACTGAACTAGAGTTATTAGTTACTATGCCAAGAGACATAGAATCTATTTCGGTACAGAGAAGTTTAGACTTCCATTATTTTGTTATCCAGAAAATGAATACCATGGATAAGACGAATTGGAATCAATTTTATCTGAAATTAGAGCAAGATGATTCTATTGTATGGGTAAAAAGTATGAATTGTTTTAAACCACAAAAACAAAGAATCAGATAGTAGGAAGTGAAGAGAGTATGTTTGATAGACGCAAGAAAGAAAAAAAGAATCATTTGACACCAAAATCAGAACATACGATACAAGAAGTAAAAAAAATAGGAAATCATATTTTGGACTCTGAAAAAGAAAAATATCGACAGTTAAAATCTGAAGATGCGGGAAGGGAAAGTCAATTAGCACTCGCATCACTTATAGAACGATGTCTTGAAGAATTCTTAAGAGAGGTAGAAATAATAGAAAAAAATTCACCAAGTAGTCAAATGGAAAATCTATTTTATGAATTGATGGTAACGGAAGGAGTGTTAGAACAAATCCTATCATCTATAAGTTTATCATTTGAACCCTTTCATTTCTTATCTAGCTACAAAACATTTATGACGAATCACGGAAGAGAAATTCACGATCCTAAAATGTACAATCTCTGTCTTACTTATTTAACAACATATTATAAACAGCAAAAGATTGCTCATAAAATTTTTAAAAATGATTTACCATTTATTTCCTTATCTGATTTATTTCAAGATCAAAAATATGTTGACCGAATTAAGGAAATGGTAAAAAGAGAAGAAAAATTATCAGAAATCATTCATCATCCAAATTTTCTTTCCTTTGCCAGAGAATTAAGAGAGGCCTGTTACCAAGAACATCAATTTTTCTTATTATTAACAGAATATTTGGAAGAGGTGAGATGGAATGGAAAAGTGAATCTCATCTTTCAGGAAGAACTTCTCAAACGTGCGCGAAACCAAAATGGTCAATTTCTCTTTGATGAAAAGATGTTGGAACAATTGATTCAACTTCTGATCTCTAACCAAGAATATCCGGGAGATTTTGAGCAAGTATCTGCAGAAATGATGAAAGAATTTCGACAACAAGTTCAATCAATTTGTATGGAGGGAAGAGATACTCTTTCTGAAATAGAACAATTAATTCAATCCAAATGGCCCGCTGTAGAAAAAATTGCTTCCTTTATTCCTTATTTAGAAAGAACAAAAATTCAAAGCGAACCATCTTTATTAGATAGTAGCAACGTAACAAACTATTTAAAATATCTATGGGAAAACAAGAATATTCCTGTCTATATCATGATAGATCAAGAGGAATCTTCAGAAGTTTATTGTTTTAGCCAATTACTAAGTAGATGTGCTAGAGAACTAGAGTTACCATTTGGTATAAGAGAAGCTGAAATACAGGGGCGATTGTGGTTTCCTAAAAATGATGATGTCATGAAAGAGTTTTATTATTATGGAGGAATGATGCTTTTTATCGTCAATCATCCTCTGGAAAAATTAGAATCCGAGCTCAAGTATTGGCAACTTGAAATATTAAGAAAAATGAGCCCTGATTACCATTCTATTTTTTTACTTTCTAAAGATAAAATAGGATATAAAAGTGATAGAATATTTAAGATGTGCAACTATATACAGTATTATTACTATGAAAACATTGCTTCCTTTTTAGAAGAAGCAAGACAAAACAAATATGAAGAAAGAAGTGATCAATATGTTTTTAAGAAAAAAAGTAAATGAAAATAAAGAAATCGATAAATTATATCGCAATTATCAATCTTATGTAGAACCTGGCGACACATCAGATGTGATTTCTGATAGAATCAAAGCCTTATTTCAAAAGAGTAGTACAATAGAAGAAGCAAACAGATATTATCAGTTTTTAGCAGAAACAGACTTTTTCAAAAAGAAACAAAGTGAAGAAATTATGAATGAGAGTGAAAAGATTTGTTTTTTAGAAAATATCAATCGTTGTCAAAATCAAACAGAATATCAGATTCTATATTTACTAGCAAATCATTTCCATTTAAATGATGATAAAAACACTTGGGGATTAGAAAACTTTAAACTCTTATTAGAATGTCAAGATGAAGAAAAAGAAGCCATTGAAAGTTACTTCCAAGATTATTTTTTAATGACTATGCCAAGCGATCAATTCCAAGGATATTATAATTTACAATTATATGCTCCAACGGAAAATGTTCGTATTATGACACAAGATTATGTTCAAAAACAAGCTTCTATGAATAAAGTATTGTGGGCTACAAAACTTTTACCATACTATAATCAATTCTTGGAACAAATGTATGAAAAACCAAACGAGTCTGACAAGTTAGAAGTAGAAACAAATTATTATACAGTATTGTTTGGAAGAGAAGAAGCATCTTGTTATCCATTTCTCTCTCCAGAATTACAAGAGAGCATTGCTTTAAGGATGCAAGAACCATCTATTTCTCCAGCTTTGGATCAAGTACTTGCGAAAGGAAAAGCACTCTTTAGACCATTTTTTAAGAAAATAAATGATAGTATGAAAAATTAGATAGTACAATCTGAAAATAGTTTGTACTATTTTTTGATTGACATCCCAGTAATTAAAAGATACAATAGGCAAAAAGAAAGTAGGGATGAAAATGATAAATGAAATTGAAAAAAAATATGACTTTGAAACAGATAAAATCGAAAAAAATATGGATTCAACAGATGGCAATGTATATCATGTTTTTACAAAAACTGATCAGTATATTGCGAAACTATATTCAGATGAAGAACATGCAAAATCCATGATTTCTTTACATCATGTTTTAGTAAAAAGTAGACTTCATGTTCCTAAAATTATACAAAATAAATTTGGAGAGTATGATTCAGTTTTGAGTAATGGCACACATTGTGTGGTTTATTCTTTTTTGAACGGGAAAGAACTTGATGATGTTTTTAAAAATTTAAACGCAGATATTTCTGCAAAAATCGCAAGGGAAGTGAAAAAAATTCATCAAACAACAGCGGGCGAAAATCTATTCAATTTAAAAGAAGTCCCATTTGAAATCGAAGAAGAATTTGATAGATATTCTGCTTTACATTTTGATCTTACTAGATGTAATATTTTTTATCATGACGAATGGCCAGAAAAGATAGGATTTATTGATTTTGATGATGCAAAGTATGGTCCATCTGTGATCGATGTTGCGATTACTATTTCACTGTTGTATTTTTCCAAATCAAGAGGCGTTGATTATGAGGGATTAAATGCATTTATTGATGCTTATTATGATGATGAAGAGGTGAAGAAAAAAGAAGCTCCATATTTAAAAAAATATGCGATAAAATGGATAGATTATGTCATGGATCATCATGAATTTGATTCATCAACCACCGAAAGTTTTGAAATCAGAAAAAACTTAATAGAATCAGGCCTTCATTTTTAACAACATAAAAAGTATGAATCAATTCAGTTCATACTTTTTTTCTTAAGATTATTTTGACAAGCGGGAATCATTGGATCTTCTACTTCATGATCACAGACAAGGTGATAGGGCTTTAGTGAGAAAATATCTACAAATAAATTTCCGATGGTACTTGTATCTGGTGGTAAGAGATAATTACGTAAAATGGAACCATTATCGTTCAGTCCATCAATTTTTACCATATTCACATAAGTACAAAAATCTTTTAGTTCGATAAAACAAGTATTTCCTCTTTCCACACTTCCCAGTCGTAATAAGATCGCATTATTTTTGTAGACTTCACTCTGTTTTGTTAAATCCGCATAATTCTGTATTCTTTTGTTGCTTCTTGTAAAAATTTTAATATCTCCTATAAATAAATGCATTTCGTTCCACCCTCTAATTGTCTGTTATTATAAAATGTAATTCTGTTTTTGTCAATGAAACATATCTGGAAAAATTTGGATATCTTTGAAGGATTTCTTTTTTGTTGGTAGTAAAAGGTAACAAATGGAAGAAAAGAATTTGACAAAACAAAAAAATAGGTTATAATAGCTCACTAGTAATTATGGCTTTAAGAAGGGGGAGTTATTATGACAGTGCAAATGGGGAAGGAATTAGCAATCTCCTATATTCGTTCTTTACAAGAACAGGGCTATAGTAATGAGGAGATTATTTGTCATTTGGTTTCTGAATATGCTGGAGAACCATGCGACCGTGAAGAAGCGGAGTTTATTTTAAGAAGCCTTGTCTCATATGGGTTTCAAGTAAATGAAATTCCAACTTATCTCGCGACAGTTGTACAATTAAAAAATCAGGTGGAGCAAGATTACTATCCAACAGCTTTGGATCATGCATTAAAGCGTACTTCGATTTTAGGAGGTATTTGTGGAGCAGTGACGTTTGCCATGGTAGGTGCTTTTCCAGAGAGTGTCCTTCCAATCGTCATGTTTGTTCCAGTTGGATCGATTGGTGTTGCAGTTGCTACACAAGTCGGAAGAAGCAGGGGAAAGCAAAAAGCAAAGACGATTAGAAATTCGCTCAGAGATAATCAAAGAGATATGGAAAATCGTGCAAATTCACGAAAATTCAGGTAAATTATTACCTGTGATGGAAAGAAGGAGGATGACTGTATTCTCCTTTTTGTTTAGAAATAGACTTTACCTCTGTAATCTGTTAAAATGAAGAAGGTGAGACATATGGTAAAGATACTAATTGTAGAAGATGATTTAGGAATGAGAAACAGTCTTCGTACTTTGTTAGAAGAACATGGCTATCAAGTATTTGTAATAGAACAATTTGAGAATTTATTTCAAACTTGGAAAGAAAAATATCACGAAGTAGATCTCATTTTATTGGATATTCAAATTCCCCATATCAATGGAGAACTATTATTAAAAGAAATAAGAAAAGAAAGTTCTGTTCCCATTATCATGGTAACGAGTCGAAATAGTGAATTAGATGAAGTGTTATCGATGAGTTATGGAGCCGATGATTATATAACAAAACCATATAATCCAAGTATTTTACTGTTACATATCGATGCAGTATTACGAAGAGGAAAACAAGAAACACAGACAATCACCTATCAAGACATCACGTTAAATATTGGAAAGTGCCAATTAGAAAGAAAAGATAAAATCATTCCACTTTCTAAAAATGAAATGCAGATTCTTCACTATTTGATGAAACATCAAGGACGAATTGTCTCAAGAGAAGAAATGATGAAATATTTATGGGATAGTGAGGAATTTATCGATGATAATACTTTGACCGTCAATATGAGTCGAATTCGTAAGAAATTAAAAGAAGTGGGATTAGAACACGCAATTGAAACCAAGAAAGGACTCGGCTATCTTTTCTTATGAGATGGATAGATTATATCAAAGATCGTTTCTTTTATTTGATCAGTGTTCTACTTTTCTTTCTCTTTTCTTTGTGGTTATTTCTTCTTTTTCAAGTACCATTTTTATGTCAATTTTTATTTTTCTTTTTCGCAGTCATTCTCTTTTTATTTTGGTCCTTGTATGATTATTTCAGAAAGAAACAATTTTACGATGACTTGATGAGTAAATTAGAAAAACTGCCGGATAAATATTTATTAATTGAACTGTTAAACCAACCAAACTTTTTGGAAGGAAAAATTTTATATCAAGTATTATCAGAATCTGATAAAGATATGAATGAACATATCAAAATCACAGAAAGAAGATTGAAGAATTTCAAAGAATACTTAGAATTGTGGGTCCATGAAATCAAAACACCCCTTGCTAGAAGTTTTCTCTTATTAGGAAAAAAACAAACAGAATTAGAACAAGCTCTCACAGAAATAGAAAATCAAGTCGATCAAGTATTATATTACGCTCGTTCTGAAACAGCTGAAAAAGATTATTATATTCATAAAACATCTCTAAAAACAGTTGTCAATCATGTTATTAAGAAAAATCGGGACACCTTTCTTTCCGACAAAATACAATTGGAGCTTAAAAATTTAGATAGAACTGTAGAAACAGATGCGAAGTGGTTGGAATTTATTTGTAATCAAATCTTACAAAATAGTTTTAAATATCGAAAAGAGAAAGACGCAAAAATTACAATACAAGCAATTGATACAAAAGATACAGTTCATTTTATGATCACAGACAATGGAATTGGAATTCCAAAAGGAGAACTCTCTCGGGTATTTGAAAAAAGCTTTACTGGAACCAATGGAAGATTAGGAAAATCTTCAACCGGTATGGGATTATATATTTGTAAAAACTTATGTGATAAATTAGGCCATACCATTACCATTGATTCTGTTTCTGGTTCTTATACCACAGTCACCATCTCTTTTGGTAAAAATCATTTTTACGATGTTATTGATGAGTAGGGTAGGAATACTACCTTTTTTTCTTCTTACAAAATTGTAAGATTAAGTTAGAGGAATGAATGGTAAAATAAAAGAAAAGCAATTATACTGAAAGAGGAAAGGGTGATTTTATGGAATCAGTTTTAAAAATTGAACACATTGAAAAATATTATGGAAATAGAGGAAGCTTAACCAAAGCAGTAGATGATATTTCCTTTGACGTAGAAAAACAAGAATTTGTCGCAATCATGGGAGCCAGTGGAAGTGGTAAAACAACCCTTTTAAACTGTATTTCTACCATTGATCGTGTTACCAGTGGTCATATTTATATGAATGGAAAAGAGATCACAAAATTAAAAGGAAATGCTTTAAATCGTTTTCGTCGCGAAGAACTCGGTTTTATCTTTCAGGATTTTAATTTACTAGATACTTTAACCGCTTATGAAAACATCGCACTTGCACTCACTATTCAAGGAAAAAAAGCAAAAGACATCGAAAAACAAGTAAAAGAAATCGCAAAGAAATTAAATATTACAGATGTTTTAAAGAAATATCCATATCAGATGAGTGGTGGACAAAAACAGAGAGTTGCTTCTGCAAGAGCAATGATTACCAATCCCACCCTTGTTCTTGCCGATGAACCAACCGGAGCCTTGGATAGTAAATCCGCACGTATGTTACTAGAAAACTTCGAATACTTGAATGAATCTTTTCAAGCAACGATCTTAATGGTAACCCATGATGCCTTTACTGCAAGTTATGCATCCCGTGTTATTTTTATCAAAGATGGAAAAATATTCCATGAATTAAAAAGAGGAGAAGACTCTCGCAAAGAATTCTTTGATAAAATCATAGATGTTGTGACCCTCCTAGGAGGTGACTTGAACGATGTTATTTAAACTATCGTTAAAAAACTTAAAGAAAAGTATCAAAGACTACGCAATTTACTTCTTTACATTAATTTTAGGTGTCTCTATTTTCTATATCTTTAATTCTATGGAGACACAAACCGTTTTCTTAAACGTCACTTCTAGTACCAGAGAAATCATTCAAATGATGATTACAATGCTCTCTGGTGTCAGTGTCTTTGTCTCATTTATTTTAGGATTTTTGATTATATATGCGAATCAATTTCTGATGAAGAGAAGAAAAAAAGAATTCGCCATCTATATGACACTGGGAATGAGCAAACAAAAAATATCCCAAGTATTATTGATCGAAACCTTGTTTATTGGAACAATTTCATTGGCAGTAGGACTATTTCTAGGAGTTGGATTATCTCAGTTGATGAGCGTCTTTGTCGCCAATTTATTTGAAGCAGACTTAACAGAATTCACTTTTATCTTCTCCAAGGAAGCTATGATCAAAACCCTGATCTACTTTGGGATTATGTATTTATTAGTGATGATATTTAATACCATCTCTGTAGGACGTTGTAAATTGATTGATCTCTTACAAGCAAATAAAAAGACAGAAAAAATCAAATTAAAAAATCCAGTACTCTGCGTTCTTCTCTTTCTTGCTTCTTGTATCAGTCTTGGATATTGTTATTATCAAGTTACTGCTGGAGCAATGAATTTAACCGTAAATGATATTGGAAAATTGATGTTGATTGGCGCTATTTCTACCTTTACTTTATTCTGGTCTTTATCAGGAATGTTATTAAAATTATTTCAATCAATCAAACCACTATATTATAGAAACTTAAATATGTTTGTCTTAAGACAATTAGCTAGCAAAGTCAATACTACAGTTTTTTCTATGACAGTCATTTCTTTGATGTTATTTTTAACCATTGGTATTTTATCCAGTGCGTTATCTTTGAAAAACTCGATGACAGCAAACTTAAAAGAACTTGCTCCAATTGATTTTCAAGCCTATAAAGAGTGGAACTTGTATGATATTCCAGCAGAACAACAACAATATGTCTATACCGAAGAAGAGAAACAAGACTCTCTGATTCCAATTCAAGAAACACTTACCAAGTTAAATATTCCAGAATCTTATTTCAAAGACGTTGTCGTTTCTCACTACTATGGAACCGATGAAGTTACTTATGAAACAACACTTGGTACCAAAAGAGATTATGTTTCTCAGTCTTTTCCAGCCATTCATTGGGACTATCAAGAATTATTGATGCCAATCAGTGAATATAATGCACTGGCAAAGCTATTAGGTAGTCCTACTTATGAATTAAAAGACGATGAATATATTGTGATCGCAGACTTTGATCAGATGGTAACGATACGTGATGAGATCTTAAAAGATAAACCGGATCTTACATTGAAAGGAAACACATATCATTCGAAATATGATCACGTAGTAGAAGGATTTACAGAGATGAGTTCCAATCATATCAATACTGGAATTTATCTAGTACCCGATGATGCGGTAGATGATTCCATGTTAACAGAAGAAATCTTCTCTGCTAATTATAATGCCGATACAGAAGAGGGCAAGTATGAGATTGAAACAGCCATTCAAGAGCCATCTGAAACAGCTTATGAGGAAGGAATGACAACATTAAGTGCGATAAGTAAAATAGCAATCTATGAAGCAAGTGTTGGTCTTGGTGCCATGGTTACCTTTATTGGTTTATATTTAGGAATTATCTTCTTGATATCGAGTGCTGCAATCCTCGCTTTGAAGGAATTATCAGAAAGTTCTGATAACAAAGATCGTTATGCGATACTAAGAAGAATTGGAACCGATGAAGCGATGATTAAAAAAGCATTATTCTTACAAATCGCATGTTTCTTCTTACTACCACTCTTAGTCGCAAGTATTCATTCCATCTTTGGTATTCGCTTCGCAAGTATTGTTCTGGCAACATTCGGACATGAACAATTATTACCATCGATTATTATGACAGCTTTATTTTTAATCGCAATTTATGGAGGATACTTTATTCTTACATATTTCTGCAGTAAAAGTATGATAAAAGAGAAGTAGGTGAACATTATGACCGGTTATTTAGAAGCCATGAAAACAGCACTTTTATTCTTCCCACTGATCGCATTCTTATTTACAACCCCTTATATGATCAGTCAGTACCATAAGTATGGAGCAATCCATGCTTTTCGTACGTTGATTATCTATTCTTTTATTCTCTATATATTAACAGCTTATTTCTTAGTCATTCTACCACTTCCAAGTATTGAAGAAGTATCTCACATGACTACACCACAAGTCCAACTTGTCCCATTTTCTTTTCTCACAGATTTTATTACCCATACTTCTTTTCGTATTACAGATCCAAGTACTTACTGGAAAGCATTTACAGAGCCATATTTTTATCAAGTTCTATACAATCTCTTATTAACCGTTCCCTTTGGTATTTATTTACGCTATTACTTTCAATGTAGCTTGAAAAAAATAGTGTTTTATACTTTTCTTTTGACCTTGTTCTTTGAACTAACACAACTTACAGGATTATATGGGATTTATCCACGAGGATATCGTTTATTTGATGTCGATGATCTCATCTTGAATACATTGGGAGGACTTATTGGATATGGAATTGCTGGTCTTTTTCAGAAAATCATCCCGAGTAGAGAAGAAATTGATCAAGCATCTTATCACCAAGGATTACATGTCTCTCCACTACGTAGAATGGTCACCATTTGTTTTGACTTTATGCTTTATCTATTCTTTGTCATTGGATATGCGATTATAGGATATTCAAACTATTCTTTTCTTCTGATGTTTCTTTTATATTACTTTTTTATTCCTCTATGCTTAAATGGGCAAACGATTGGAGAACGATTCTTTCATTTACAAATTATTTCTAGTAAAACAGAAGAAGTCTCTAAAAAAGCATGGATTTTAAGAAGAATTACATTTTACTTGATCTATTTCCTCGTTCCTGTTGCTTTCTTATTTCTCTATGTCTTTCTCTGTAATTTTTTGAATCTAGGGACAATCGTCCGTCTTGCACTCGGTTTATGTTGGTTCTTTAGCTTTGCGATTTTTTACTTTTATTCCTTGATTCGCTTTTTATTCACGAAAAAACCATTGTTATATGAAACATTAAGTCATAGTCAATATCAAAGTACCATTCAAATAGAAGAAGAAAAGTAGACTCGTCGTCTACTTTTTGTCATAAGAATTTTTTTAACGCTTCTATATTTTCTTGTTGAAACTGATAAAAATCCTTTGCTAGTTTTAAATTGTCTTTCTCTACGTTGTCTTGGTAGCGTTCTATTTTCTTTTCCATATCAATACTTCCCATACTGATTCCACGAATTAATAAATCCGCAATATTAGAATCACTATTATCATGAATCACTTCTTTTTTGATTCCCATTTTTGCGCCCATTTTGGCCATCATACCTTCTTCGATCCCATCTTGTTTTAATTTACTTAGTCTTTTCTTTGTATCTTTTGTATAGCGCTCATACCCCTTTAAAATATCTTCACATACTTTATTGATTTTATTATCTTTTTCTTTTAAATCTTTTAATAAATTTTCTATTGTATAAACTGCCATAGAAGCATCTTTGTAAATATACTGTAATAGTTCTATATTTTCATTCATTACTATCATCCTTTCCTGGAATAGTATGGAGTAAATTTAGAAAAATATGCAGAGAAAAAAATAGACTTTTACAATCTATTTTTATCTATACATTTAACGTGGACCATTTCCGCATCCACAGGCACGAGCACCAATTACGATGACAAGCAAAATAAATAATACGAGTATAATTGCAGCACCATATCCGGTACCATAACCGCCACCGTATCCTCCGCCATAAGGAGCACCACAGCCATAACCTTGATAACCGCCATAGTAGTACATATTTCATACCTCCTTTACTATATTTTACTCACTATAGGTCATTTTGTTTATGATTAATACCTAATTTTTAGGAAAATCTACAAAAATATGGTAAAATGTTAAAAGGATAGAGGTGATCGATTTGCGTTTAAAAAGATTTATCGGCGATATGGATAAGCCACTTTTATTTGCGACTATTTTTCTTTTTATCTTCGGGCTTTTAAATATCGTAACCGCCTCTAGTAGTGAAGCAGTGACTTCCGCTGTTCCACTTTATTATTACTTTTATCGTCATTTAGCAATGTTAGCAGTGGGATTGTTTCTCACCATTGTTGTTTTAAATATTCGTACCAAAAAATATAAACCACTCGCATTGATTGGATATGTTGTAGTGATTATGTTACTAGGATATTTAAGTTTATATGGAACAGATCACCGTGGTAGTCGTAACTGGATTGACTTAGGATTTACTCAAATTCAACCAAGTGAATTCGCAAAACCAATTTTAATCGTGACGATGGCTTTATTATTTGAGAAATTTTACTATCCATTACACAATAAGAAAAAAAATCATTGGAACATGATTGCTGTGATCATCGTAGTAGGAATTATTATCCCATTCATCGTATTTACGCAAAAAGATTTGGGAACAACCTTCATTCTTTTGTCTATTTTTGGGGTGATGTTCTTATTTGGACCGATCTTAAAAAAAGAGAAATTGATTTCGATTGGTGGAGTTTTGTTACTTGCTATCACGGCACTCGTCGGAAAGTACATGATCACGGGAGAAATCCTATCTGATGCGCAAAAAAGTAGATTTGATTACTTTAACCCCTGTAGTAAATATGAGACAGGTGGATATCAAATCTGTAATGGATTTATCGCCATTAACGATGGTGGTTTAATGGGAGTAGGGGCAGGAAAAAGTAAACAGAAATATTCTTATATTCCAGAACCACATACAGATAGTGTCTTTGCGATTATTGCCGAAGAAGAAGGATTTTTAAAATGTAGTGTGATCTTCTTATTATATATCGTTGTCTTATATCGTATCTTAAATCTTGCGAGTAAAGCTTCTACCTTAAGAGGAAGATACATCTGTTTAGGAGTTGCAGTCTATATCTTTATGCATATATTCCTAAACTTAGGCGGCTTATTTGGTCTCATTCCATTAACCGGAGTACCATTACCATTCTTATCTTATGGAGGATCTTTTACCATTTCCTTAATGGTTTCTCTTGCCATGGTACAAAGAATTAGTGTTGAGACAAAAAGAGAAAAAATAAGAATTCCAACTTTAAAATAGAAAAAATGATTGTTGAGCTGGAGAAAAAGTAGTATACTTGTAGTAGGAGAGGTGGACAATTTCGGCACGTCCACACACCCTTTGGGTCAAAAGAGATGAGGGAGAATGTGCCGCCCTCCTCCTAAACAATAATTTGTGAGAAAAATGTATGCTGAGAAGAGGTCTTCCCCTTCTTTTTTGTATATTTCAAATAGGAGGGATGAAAAGATGGAATAGTGATAGTGAGAAAAATATATGAAGAAATCGATACAAAAATATGTCATATGTCAGTTTGATATTTATTTTTATATGAAAGAATATCCTCTTCCGGTTTCAGATGTTGTTTTGTTTCCGGAAAGAATCAAACATATTCAAGAAAGACATCCCGAAGTAGTAAAATATATAGAAATGATTCCTGATATACTAAATCATCCAGATATGATTTTATTAGAAACCAAAAGAAAAGATACTATTTGGGTGATCAAAAGTTTAGATCATAACATCAAACTAACAGTAAAATTGGCAACTGATCAATCAAAGAAAAGAAAACATTCTATTTTACAAATGCAGTTTATGAGGGCTAAAGAGATACGACGCAATATAAAAAATAAAAATGTCGTGAATTTTTAGACTAAATGCAGGTTTATGAAGTAACATTTAATTTACAAGAC
>OGRO01000256.1_pt1 | contig 54296 bp, 46 predicted proteins | sample 1553451 | NCBI WGS metagenome assembly OGRO01 (sample SAMEA2580021, study PRJEB22360) | human gut metagenome | reverse complement strand
CTTCGGATTCGGCCTCGGCGCGGTGACCAACCTGGACGACAACAACCCCTGGGGCATCTGGATCGCCTTTGACCTGCTGTGCGGCGTCGCACTGGCGGCGGGCGGCTATGTGACCTCTTCGGCCTGCTATCTCTTCGGCATGAAGCGGTATCATTCGGCCGTGCGCCCCGCCATCCTGACCGCCTTCCTCGGCTACGCCTTCGTGGTCGTCGCCCTGTTGTACGACGTGGGCCAGCCGTGGCGTCTGCCGTATCCTCTGCTTGTATCGCAGGGCACCACGTCCCTGCTGTTCGAAGTGGGCCTGTGCGTGGGCATCTACCTGACCGTGCTGTTCATCGAATGGTCCCCCGTGGGCCTCGAATGGCTCCTCGGCATGAAGGACGCCCCCTGTTGGCTCGTCCGCCTGCGTCCCCGAATGCATACCATCCGCAAGGCCGTGCTGTGCTTCACCATCCCGCTGACCATCCTCGGCGTGGTGCTGTCCACGATGCACCAGTCCTCGCTGGGCGCGCTGTTCCTCATCGCCCCGAGCAAGATGCACCCCCTGTGGTACTCGCCGTTCATGCCGGTGTTCTTCTTCATCTCCTCGATGGTGGCCGGTCTTTCGATGGTCATCTTCGAAGGCACGCTGTCCCACAAGGCACTGCACAACAAGATGGATGAAACCCACCTGCGTGAAGCCGACGGCGTTGTGTTCGGCTTCGGCCGCGCGGCTTCCTTCGTGCTGATCGGCTACTTCATCATCAAGGTGCTGGACACCACCATGGACAACGACTGGCACTATCTCGCTTCCGGTTACGGTGCGTGGTTCGCCGTCGAAATGGTCGGCTTCGTGCTCCTGCCCGCCTTCCTGTACGCCCTCGGCGTGCGCGAAAAGAACATCACGCTCATTCGTGTGGCGTCGGTGTTCGGCGTGCTCGGCATCGTCGTCAACCGCTTCAACGTGTGCCTCGTGGCCTTCAACTGGCAGCTGGACAGCGCGGATCGCTACTTCCCGAGCATCTCGGAAGTGTTCCTGTCCATCTTTATCGTAACCCTGATCGTGACGGCGTACCGCTTCGTGTGCTCGAAGATGCCGGTCCTGTACGAACACCCTGATTTCAAGGACGCCCACTAGGGCGCCGGGAGCGAAACATGGAAGATTTCCCCACGCTCTACTCGTTTATGATTTTCACCAAGGGCTGGACGTATGTCCTCATGGGCGTCGCGCTCGTGGGGTTCCTCGGATACTGGCGCTTCCTTTTTGGTCGCGACGAGCGAACCGGCAGACCCGAGTAATCCGCAAGGAGCTGTTGTATGTACGAATTCCTCACTGGTCCCATGTTGTGGGCTGCCTTTCTCATCTTCGTGATTGGCCTTGCCCGCCGTGTGGTCCTGTATATCCGGGGGTTGGATTGGCGGCTTGAACGTGTCGCCTACGGCCCCGGCCGTAAAATCGGTATGAAGGGCGCGATTTCTTCCGTCCTTCAGTGGCTGGTTCCTTTCGGGACGCACAGCTGGCGCAGGCAGCCGTATTTCACCATCGCCTTCTTCCTGTTCCATATCGGCGTGGTGATTGTGCCTCTGTTCCTTGCCGGTCACATGGTCATCATGCAGGAACGCTTCGGCTTCAGCCTGCCTTCGCTGCCCATGTGGTTCTCCGACGCCTTTACGGTGCTCGCCATCGTCGGTGCGTTTATGATGATCCTGCGCCGCGTCGCGTTGCCGGAAGTCCGCTTCCTGACGACGCTGGGCGACTGGGGTATCCTGTTGCTGGTGCTGTTCGTGCTCGTCGCCGGATTCCTCGCCCGTATGCAGGCCCCCGGTTATGAAAGCTGGCTCCTGTGGCATATCTTCGCGGCCGAGCTGGTGCTCATTCTGGCGCCGTTCACCAAGCTTTCCCACATCGTGCTGTACTTCATGTCGCGCGGTCAGCTTGGCATGGACTACGCCATCAAGCGTGGCGGCGCGTCGCGCGGCCCCGCTTTCCCCTGGTAATCCCCCGGGATTGCCAGCATATTGGAGGACAACATGCCTGAAGGCAAGTTTTGCAACAGACGGCCCATCAACACCGAGGAAGATCTGAAAGCGCTCCTCGGCGACAAGGGTGGGCAGCAGTATTATAAAGAAATGGAAATGCTGGAAGTGGACACGGTCGCTCTGTGGGAGACCCTGCAGAAGACCTGCAAGTCCCGCACCCGCACGTGGCTCGAGATTTGCGCCCACTGCGGCCTGTGCGCGAACAGCTGCTTCCTGTATACGGCGAACAACCGCGATCCCAAGCAGGTTCCGTCCTACAAGATCCAGTCCACGCTCGGCGAAATGCTTCGCCGTAAGGGGCAGGTCGACACGAAGTTCATGATCGATACGATGGAAGTGGCATGGGCGAAATGCACCTGCTGCAACCGTTGCGGCACGTACTGCCCGCACGGCATCGACATGGGCGTCATGTTCAGCTATCTGCGCGGCGTGCTGTATTCTCAGGGCTTCGTGCCGTGGGAACTCAAGATCGGTGCGGGTATGCACCGCGTATACGGCGCCCAGATGGACGTGACCACCGAAGACTGGGTGGACACCTGCGAATGGATGGCCGAGGAAAACGCGGAAGAGTGGCCGGGCCTTGAGATCCCGATCGACAAGGAAGACTGCGATGTCATGTACATCCTGAACGCCCGCGAACCCAAGCACTATCCTGAAGACGTGGCGCAGGCCGCCATCCTCTTCCATGTGGCCGGGGAAAAGTGGACCGTTCCTTCCGTGGGTTGGGAAAACACGTCCCTGTCCCTGTTTGCCGGTGACTGGGAAGCGTGCGCCAACAACGTGAAGCGTATCTACGGCGCGGTTGATCGTCTGCGCCCCAAGATGGTCGTAGGCACGGAATGCGGGCACGCGCACCGCGCCACGGTCGTGGAAGGCCCCTATTGGGCCGGACGCGAAGACGGCAAGCCGCCGGTCCCGTTCCTGCACTATGTGGAATGGCTGGCCGATGCGCTGCGCAAGGGCAAGATCAAGATCGATCCCGCCAAGCGCCTCAAGATGCCGGTGACCCTGCAGGACTCGTGCAACTACATCCGTAACCACGGCCTCGCCGAGCACACCCGCTACATCATGAGCCAGATCGCGGAAGACTTCCGCGAAATGAAGTGCAACCGCGAAGACAACTTCTGCTGCGGTGGCGGCGGCGGCTTCAACGGCATCGGCAAGTTCCGCCCGCAGCGTGACAAGGGCCTGTACATGAAGTTGCAGCAGATCCGCGAAACCGGTGCCAAGATGGTCATTTCGCCCTGCCACAACTGCTGGGACGCCATCCGCGACATGATGGAAGTGTACCATGTGCACGACATCAAGTGGAGCTTCCTCAAGCCCATCATCATCGACATGATGATCGTCCCCGATCACCTGAAGCCGCAGGATGATGAATAAGGAATAGAACGCGGGGAGGAGGGAACACCTTTTCAGGATTTCTTTCCTTCCCACGTCTCCCGTATTCACAATGGCTCGTGGTCCCAACCAGGCTTGCCTGGGTAACCGGGCCAATATTACGAGTATAAAAAACCGCCCTGAATCGTTGATTCGGGGCGGTTTTTTATGCCGGGAGGAGGGGAGGGCCGATATGTACAGGCCGGGTTCTCTTACATCGGAGAAATCTTTTCCTCTTGGGTAAGACTGGATTGAGGTTAACCCGCTCAGGTCCTTTTCGTATCAGCCGATAGAATCGCAAGAGATTTGTAGAAGAGTCGTCACCCTGTAAGGCTCTCCTCCGTTTTTTCTCCGGTTACTTACGCATCCATCTTCTTCAACGATCTTCTGTAAATCTTTTCAATACGCTCAGGAGTTGCCGGGACAGGGGCGACGGAGAGAAGCAGCCCGAGGGACGGCGTGGTCCGGGTCAGTTCGCACAGGCGGGGGATGTCGTTCTCGGTGAACCCCTCGTCCTCCAGCTTCTGCGGTACGCCCATGTCGGCGAGCCACGTTTCAACGCCTCTGGCGGCCTTGTGAGCCTCGTCCGGGGTTCCTTTGAGGTCAGGCGTCAGCGGTCGTAAAATCGTGCCTAGCGTAGCGGAACAGGCGGGATAGCACTCTTCGATGATGGCGGGCAGGATCATGGAAAGGCCGAGGCCGTGCGCGAGTTCTGGCTTGATGCCGCTGAGGGGATGTTCCAGTGCGTGTGTGAAGTGGAGCAATCCGTTGTCGAATGCGGTCCCTGCGATCATGGAAGCGTAAGACAGGCAGTAACGGGCCTTGAGGTCTTCGGGGTTGGCGAGCGCCTTGGGCAGATATTCCGCCACAAGGCGGATAGTCTCTCCAGCCAGCAGGATGGACAGCGGGTTGGCTGTAACGGCAGTGGCCGCTTCGATGACGTGGTTTACAGAGTCGATGGACACATAGCGGGTCTGCTTAGGCGAGAGTTTGATCATCAAGCCCGGATCGTCGATGGAGAACAAGGGATAGAGGCAGTCATAGGCGATGGCTGGCTTGTGGTTGTGCTTCGTGATGCTGGCCACGGCGAAGCGGTTGACTTCGCTGCCCGTGCCGTGGGTCAGATTGACGACAACAATGGGGACAGCCTTTGTCGGCGTGAACGCGAAGGTATACAGCTCTTCCGCCGTCTTGCCTGGATTGGCAAGGATAATGGCCGCGCTTTTGCCCGCATCGATGGGGCTGCCGCCACCGATGCAGAGTACGGCCTTGGCATCGGCGGATCTGCCGAGGGCCGCCGCCTCGTCTATGGAGTCGGTTGTGGGGTTGGGAGTCACCTTGTCGTACAGGGAGATGCGTATGCCGTGCTTGGCGCAGGCTGCGGTGACGTAATCCCATGCGCCGGTAAGCTTGTAGGAATGCCCGCCGGTCACGCAAAGGATGGAGTCGATGCCTCTGGCCTTCAAATCGGCGGCGATGTCACCAATCTTGGCGATGGCTCCGACTCCAAGATAGGTCGTTGTCTTTGTGCGGATTTCCTTAACATCACGCTCATCGAATCGAGTATCCCACATGGCGGTCTCCTTTATGGAAAACAGATTAGATTGAGTAATCAAACAAATTGTTCTTTTATTCACAATTAAACCCGAATACAATGCCTGTCAAGAGGGATACTGTATTCTCAGCTCGAAAATCATGAAAAAGGCAACAACCGAGAATTCGCTCATGAGGAAACTGTCATATACTCAACATGTTGGAGAGTGTATTGAGGCTGGAAAGAGGCGCTGAAAGACTCCTTTTCTGGTTAAAGGATTCCCTTTCGTTCTCGATCCAGCCGATCGAGCCAGCGTCTTAGACCCGTTACGCGCAAGAGCACTTGATGATCATCTTTATTCCTCAATAAACGGAACATTCGGCAAGGTGTATGATACGGCCAGTATAGGGGGATAATTGGAGGATGCTCTTATAATTTCACTATATTAAAAACGATATGTGAATCCAAGTGATAAAACAGGGTACCACGTCTACTTACGAACTTTGCTTTTAATGTTGTCTTCCTCTGCTTGTATTCTCCCAACGTAACGCTTGGGGATGGGGACATCCGGAAGTTGGAAAGAGACATGGGTTTTCCTCACAGATAAGGCCCAAGCGAGGCATGCCATCCTAAAGACGATTCGGATTGTTGAGTACTTTCCCAACCAAGGCCAATATAAGGTGCGAGCCTTTCCCATGTCGCCTTTCCACTCGTCTGATTGATCAGCTCTTCATAAATGGGATTGATCGCATCTACCGACGTGGAAAGCGCGGTATCCAGCTTGAAATAATAAGCGCCAGAGGATATCCGGAAAGCATTTTCAAAGGGGAAGATATCCAACAGTAAACCGACGCTGTGGCTGGAGTCTTCAGTCTTATACTGAATGCCTTTGAGTTTTATTTTTGTATCGAATGGTTGAGTAAAAGCACTTAACCTGTAGGCAATAAAATTGCTTTGTCGATAGCTGATGTCAACTCCAACCCCAAGTGTGCTCACAGAAGGTTGGATGGAAAGCGGAGATGCCGAAGCGATACATAGAAATAAAAGGACACAGCATAAGAGAAGAGAACGAATGGACATGATACACCTCACGAGAACACCTTTCTCGCCATATAGGCATATCAAGAAATGAGTTGGCAACTATGAATTGTTTGAGCCGAGTGAGTATTTTGCGATGCCAGTGTAGATACGCGGGTATATGCTGATATTGTGTAGAGTCCATAAGAATAAGTGCGTATGATTTACGAGTGATGAAAGGCTGTTGTGCCTTAGCGGGCTGCACAGGGGGATAATTCCGTTAGGAATGAACGGAAAAGGGTAAATATGGTAGAGGGAACCTATTGCCAAGTATGGGGCGCAGGACTTTCAGAACCATGCCATCGCACAGAAAAAGGTAGTTTTCCATCTGGGTGGGTGGTGGGCCCTCTCCAAAGACAAGGTTTTAGATTGTAAAATCAATAAAAGCAGTACATAGGTGCTGAGAGGGTTGTCATTGCCCAATGTGAAACGGCTTCCAAGAGGGGAAAGGTGTGGTGAGGCATCTTTGCATCAGGGGAAACGGCAAGATTTGAAACAAGAGGTACGCGCCTATGGCGTTCTCCCTCTTTTCCCTCATGCTGAAACCGGGGCAGACTGGTACGGCGGTATGGGGGAAGGGTGAATTGTTTCCCCTCGGAGTGTTCTATGCCGCAGCGTGTAGGGGATTGGGGAAACGGATTTATGCCTTGTGGGGAGGACGAAGGGGAGTCTGCGCTCGCCTCCTATCGCTGCGCTGAAGCAGTTTTCCCTCTTGCCGGCATGGTCCGGTGGATACCCTACACGAAAGGAGGGCTTTCTATGGTGAGGAGTCTTGCGCGTCGGCTTCCGGCCTAATATGGTGGGCGTCTGACTGGCTACGGGCCTTATGGGCGGAACATGAAACCGCTCTTGAGCGGAGAGGGAGACAGTGGGCGGCTGTGTTGGCTTGGGTCATCGTGTTGATTGGTTCGTGGACGTGGAACCGGTGGGAGGCGAAGAGGGGCCCGCTGCCCCATGATATTTCGAGGACTACCCGAGCAGACGTATGTGTTTTGGGAGCCAACGCCCTTTTTCCGGACAACGTTACCCATATTCAGAACGCCAGGCGTAATACGCTTGGTGCCTCGCCGTCAGCCAAAGGCGGGCGGTTCTCCCTTCAATGCCGTTTCAACTGTTCCGGTGGGCCTTCAGGCGATGCCCGGTGATGCTCGAAAAGGTGGTACTCCTATGAACGTAATCGCATATATCCGTAATGACTTTCAGGAAAAATTTGGTATTCCCCGGCAAAGCGGCGTCGTGGAGACGGCTCTGTCTGAGATTATTTTTGAACCGGACTATCGGAGTGCGGAGGCGTTGCGGGGGTTGGAAGGTTTTTCCCATATCTGGCTGATCTGGGCGTTTTCCGCATCCGCAGGCAAAGGCTGGTCGCCCACGGTCCGGCCTCCGCGTTTGGGCGGCAATGCGCGGGTGGGCGTTTTTGCCTCGCGCTCGCCGTTCCGTCCAAATCCGCTGGGGCTGTCGGCGGTGAAGCTGGAAAATATTGTGCTTCAGTCCCCGGAAGGCCCGTTGTTACGGGTTTCTGGGGCCGATCTGCTGCACGGAACGCCGATTTTGGATATAAAACCCTACCTTCCCTACGCCGACTGTATCCCTCAGGCGACAGGCGGTTTTGCGGGAACGAAGCCGGAACCCCGGCTTGAGGTGAGTGCCGCGCGGGAAGTCCTGCAAGGACTTCCCGCAGGCAAATGGAAGACGCTGCGTGAGGTTCTGGCCCTTGATCCGCGCCCGTCCTATCAGGATGATCCCGAACGGATTTACGGATTTGCCTTTGCCGGACGCAATGTCAGGTTCCGGGTGAACGGTTCGACGCTTGAAGTCCTTTCCATTGATGCGGCAGGAGAAAAATTTCGTGATGGGGAAATCCCGACGGGAAGTTGCACAACCGCAAATAAAAGCCCCCGTCCATGAAGACCGGGAACAATGGAACCGGTGGAAAGTGAAGAGGTCATGGCGGTCGGGGGCGGCTGTACGGCGGGCGGTCTTGCCATGAGGAGAAGGGCTGTACATTGTACCAGGCGTGGACCGGCGCTTCCAGGCGGAGATTACGATTTCAGTGGGCACTTCACCCTCCATATGGAAAAAGCAGGACAGGAGTGGAGCTGAACGGCCATGACGAAAAAGCCCTTCCGGCTGTTCACCGAAAGGGCTTGATTTCTTATGGAGCCTTTGTCCAGAATTGAACTGGAGAACTCATCCTTACCAAGGATGAAATCATAATACTTTTAGGTATTTAACGAATAATTGCCAATAATCATTATAAAAGTAATATTCAATTGATATATCAGATGGTTATGATTAATTTGACCTTCTCCAATAGTAACACAAAATCATCCTACATACGCTAAAAAAGCGGGGCTATAGCGGGGCTGGATTTTGAGGGGGGGGAGGAGAGGAACATGGCGGCAGTCTGCAAGAGTACGTTTCCATGTGTCCGGTATCGCGAACACGCGACCCGCAAACACGGCATAAAGCCGGACAGGTACTTTTTCATCCGGTACAAGCTGACGGGGAAAGACAAAGAGGAAGGTGTGGGATGGGCCTCCGAAGGGATGACGGCGGCGAACGCCTCTGAATTGCTGGCAATGGTCAAAAACAACATTCGCGCCGGGGGGCGGCCTCAGTCTCTTGCCGAGATGAGGGACATGGCGGAACAGGTGCGCAGGGCAGAGGAACGCGCGGCCAAGCTGGAAGAGCGCAGGAGCACTACCTTTGCCGAGTTCTGGGAATCGGATTACCTGCCCTCGTGCAACGCCAAGACAACGCGGACGGTGGGCTATGAAAAGGGAATGGCCCACAAATGGATCTTCCCGGCAATAGGGGATGTTCCGCTTCAAGCGTTGACCGTTGCCAAGGTGCTCGGGATTGTTTCGCAGGTTTGGAACCTCGCCGTCGCCCGTGGCGTTGTTGCCGGGGACAATCCCACCAAACAGGTCAAGACGGTGCGGCGGGACAATCGCCGGATGCGGTTCCTTTCGGAAGAGGAAGCACGGCGGTTGTTGGACGCCCTCCAAGCCCGTTCGCCGGACATGCACGATATTGCCCTGTTTTCCCTCTTTGCAGGATTGCGGGCCGGGGAGATTCACGGTCTGACGTGGGGGACGTGAACCTTGACGCCGGGACGCTCTACATCCGCAACCCGAAGAACAAGGTCAGCCGCCATGCCCATATTACGCCGGAGATTCGGGCCGTGTTGGTGCGGCGGGGTGCGGGCGGCATAAACAGGCCGGAATACGTCTTTCCTGCCAGAGACGGCGGGCAACGGCGTTGGGTGTCCGATACGTTCGAGCGCGTGGTGGAATCCCTTGGGTTCAATGACGGCATTGAGGATGCCCGGCAGAGGGTGGTGTTCCATTCCCTGCGCCACACTTTCGCTTCATGGTTGGTACAGCGCTGCATCCCCCTCTACACCGTTGCCGAGCTCATGGGCCATACCCGCTGGAAATGACCAAACGGTACAGCCACCTTGCCCCCGACACCATGCGGGCGGCGGCAATGGGCCTTTCCGGCATTCTCGACAGGAAGCCGGGGAAGGTCATTCCCTTTCAGGGGCGGAAGGCCGAAGGGGAGTAGTCGCTTGCCAAATGGTTTATTGTGGTATATTTTATCTCAAAAGAGAGGATAAAGCGTGCCTACGGAAATTCAATACACCAAGAAGGCCCTCAAAGGGCGGGACACGCTCACGGCAAATGAGAGAGCCATTCTTGACGCTCTGGAACAGGATTTGCGCGAGACATCCGGCAAGCCATTGGGGCGTGGGTGGCAAAGCATGGGGCCGGTTCGCCAATACGGGGATGATGCCTACCATTGCCACCTGACGCGAAACAAGGTTGCCCTGTGGCGCATTCTGGACGACGGCAAGGGAAGCCTGAGAATTGTCATTTGCCGTTTCGAGTACGTCGGAACACGCGGAAAAGCACCCTATTGAGGGGGTAATCTAAATACTCTACTGGGCCTCCCATATAACCCAGAACGTTGCCGCGTGACGGACGACGCGGAAGGTACATCATGAATACTACACTGGTTTCCCATGCAAAAATCACGGTTCCCACGGATTGTTTCGAGCTTGTGAGTGCGCTTGTCCAACGGTTGGGCGGGCAGGTTGTTACGGATGACAATGACGTGGTGACGGTTCCTCCCATGCCGGAATCTGAGCGCGTGGGGCGTATGCTTAAGGGCCTGCGCCTGCGGGAGGGCATGACGCAAGCGGAACTTGCCGAAGCTATCGGCGTTCCCCAGAGCCATATTTCCGAATACGAGAAGAACAAGCGGCCCGTCCCGGCAGCAAAGGCCGAGGAACTCGCCAAGCTCCTGCATACCGTGCCGGGGCATTTTCTGAGCAACCAGCAGTAACGCTGTGGCAGTTCCTTTTCCCTCACTTGCAGTAGGGAAGGCCCGTGGAGTCTACAGGATGCGCATTGTCTGGGCTTCGAGGTTAATCCGGGGCCTCCCTTCGCTTCCCCTGCGGCTCCTTCAGATGCAGACGGCCTAGTCGCTGTAACAGGACAAGAACCCCGTTGGCTCCTTACGGTGGGCGTGCTATGCTGGAAGTCGAATTTCACCATACTCAAAAAAGGTCGGGCAGGTTGGGTAAATCATATTAACCATGTTGAATCAAACAATAAAATCTGCCCGACTTTGCAGAACTCGCCTTTTTTGAAAGTCGGACAAGTCGGGCAAAAGTTGGGCAAGGAGTGAATATCCCGGCAGGGAAGGTGCCGTCATCACTCCAATAAAAAAAGTTCACCGGAACTGAAAAAATTTGTATCATACTTGAATCAATTGGAAAAATGAAATCAGCCCCCGTCTCTTGTCATGAGGTGGGGGTTTTGTTTTTTCTTTATACCGCATGTTTTCTCCCCATTTCCTGGAAAAATATTCAGTCCAATCCCGTGGCTGGAGGTAAAAAGAAAAAATTTGTTCAAAAAAACGTTTAAAAAAATGTTCGTTGTCGTGTACACCGCAATATGCCGTGATTGCTTGCAAAGTCTTTTCCCTATGGTACTGTTCCTGAAAAATATTCACAGGGGATTGTTCCCCAAAAGGAAACTTTTCATGAGCAGTTCTTTTGTTGAAGCCCTGCGTCAGACCCTTCCCCCGACCTTTTCCCGCTCTGTTGCGGCGGATGCTCTGAAGGGCGTCTTTTCCGCCGGACGGCTTGCGACTTTGGACAGCAAAGGCGAGGGGCCGGGCGGCGTACGCATCGGGCGGGTTGTGGCTTACGAGCGGGAATCGTTCCTGCGCTGGCTGGAAAGCCGGATGGATACCCCGGCAATGGGGAAGCGGCTTGGCGGTTGTGTGGTCCGCAAGGCGGGGTGCTAGCCATGGGCCAAAAGAAAACCCCTACCGGGCTGAATTGGGAGGGGCAACAGGAAAAAACCAAGGCTGACAGGGAAGACAATACCCTCATTCCCCATGCCGGGCAAGGCATTTGTAGGAGGGTGAGCATGAGTAGCGATACCCTCCAGCACTTCGCGGACCGTCTGCGGGAGGCCGGGCTTGCGATCGACTGCATTGAGGCGAATGGGCTGCTGCACCGCTGCGGCGTGGTGGACAAGCCGAACGGCAAGGATGGGGCATACAAGGCGTTTTTGGACGCTCCGGCCTCTCTCTGGTGGAAGAACTGGCGCACAGGTGATGAAGGTACATGGTGCGGCGTATCCGGCAAGGACATGACCGCCGCTGAACGTGAAGCCCTGAAAGCCCGCATTGCCGAAGCCAAGGAAGCCGCCGCCAGGGAACAGGCCGAACGCCATGCCAAGGCCGCGGAGCGGGCCCGGACCATCTGGGAAGCCGCACCCGCCGCCTCGGATGCCCATCCCTACCTGCGGCGCAAGGAAGTCCCTGTGCTCGGGCTGAGGCTGGCGCAGGATGGGCGCTTGCTGGTTCCCGTGCTGGATGCGGCGGGCAAGGCCCAGTCCCTCCAGTTCATTGCCGGGGACGGTTACAAGCGTTTCCTTTCCGGTGGCAAGACGGCGGGCGGCTTCTTACCGCTTCCGGCAAGGGACGGCTCCAAAGACGGGCCGCTCCTGATTGCCGAGGGCTACGCTACCGCCGCTTCCCTTTTCGTGGCCACGGGCCATGCCTGCCTTGTGGTCTTCAATGCCGGAAACCTTGAAGCCGTGGTGAAGCTAGCCCGCAAGGAATACCCGGACCGGGAAATCATCCTGTGCGCGGACAATGACTGCGAGACGCACAAGCCGGACGGCACGGCGTGGAATCCATGGGAAGAGGCTGCAAAAAGGCCGCCGCATCCGTCGGGGCGCGGCTCGCCGTATGCCCTTCCATTGACGGGGCAAGGCCGATTTCAACGACCTGCACACGCGCCGTAGCCTTGAGGCAGTCCGGCAAACAGTCGAGAAGGCGCGGCGGGAAGACCCCGGCGTGAAATACCCGGAAGGCTATCGCGTCATTCAGGGCGGGAATGCCCCCGGCCTGTATCGGGACGAGAAGCGCGGGGAAGATTACGAACCCGTGCGCATTGCCCCGCTGCTGCGCATCCTTGGCCGGACGAAAAGCGACGGCTCGGACAACTGGGGGACGCTCCTGCAATGGGTTGACCCCGCCGGGAAGGAGCACCGTTACGCCCTCCCTGATGATGTCTTGCAGCGACAGGGGAACGATTGGGCGGCGGCGCTGGCCTATCAGGGATATTCCATCCGCTGGGGCAAGGCCAATGCCTTTGTCGTATTCATCCAAGAGCTACAGACAACCAAGTTTGTGACCTGTACCTCCCGCGTGGGCTGGCATCATGTGGCCTACGTCCTGCCGGATACGATCTACGGCGCGGACCACGGGGCGCTTGTGCTTCAGGGCGGAGGGCATGAGGGCCTGTACACCATCGGCGGAACCTTTGAGGCATGGCAAGAGGTGGCGCGACTCTGCACGGGCAACAGCCGCCTTGTCTTTGCCCTGTGCGCGGCCTTTGCCGGGCCGCTTCTGCGCCTTGCCGATGTTGAGGGCGGAAGCTCCTGCGGTAAAACGTGTCTGCAAGTGGCGGCGTCCGTGTGGGGCAGCCAGGCCTACGTAAGGCCGTGGCGGGAGACCACAACGGGCTTGAAGGCGTCTGCGTCCTGCACAACGACAATCTGCTTGTCCTCGATGAAGTGGGGCAGGTGGACGCCAAGGTGCTTGCCGAGTGCGGCTACCTGATAGCCAACGGCATGGGCAAGACTCGTTCCGGCAAAGATTCGAGCCTCAGAAAGTCCCACACGTGGTGCTTGCTGTTCCTCTCCTCGGGGAAAATCGGCTTTGCGGAAAAGCTCTCTGAGAAGGGACTCAAGGCGCGTGCAGGGCAGGAAGTCCGCTTTGTGGGTATTCCCGTTGATGTGGGGATGCTTTCCGAACTGCACGGCCTGCCCGATGCCGGGGCCGTCTCCAATCGCCTCAAGGAGCTTGCCGGGCAGCATTACGGACATGTCGGGCGCGCCTTCCTGCAATGGCTGAACGAACACCGGAAAGAGTCCATTGCAGAGCTTGGAGCGTGGCTTGACGATTGCGTGGAGACGCTTTGTCCGCAGGATGCAACTGAGCAGGTGCGGCGTGTGGCGCGGCGGTTTGCCCTTGTTGCTTATGCCGGAACAGCCGCCAGGTTTGCGGGCATACTCCCGGCGGACATGTGTGCGGATGAAGAAGTTGTCTCGTGCTTCAATGACTGGCTGGCGGCTCGTGGCGGGGCCGGAGCGGGGGAAGATACGGCTATTCTTTCTCAAGTCCGTCTGTTCATCGAACAGCATGGGGCCAGCCGCTTTCAGGATGACCGTTATCCTGATGACACCACCAAGGTTATCGGACGTGTCGGCGTTCGGCATGTTTTTGGGGGGAGTACCGAGTACTGGATACTTGGCGAGTCCTTCAAGGCCGAAGTCGTCAAGGGCTACAAATACACCAACGCGGTCCGTGTCCTCCGCTCTGCTGGCTGGTTGATAACGGAAGGGAAGAAAGGATTGACTATCAAATAGCCTGTCCCCAGTATGGGGCGAACTCGTGTGTACGCCCTGCGGTTACCCGAGGAAGCGGACGGGGCGGATGACGAGGTTTGATACCCTCTGAGGATGGTAGTGGCGTTCCTCTTACGCGCCGGGATATAAACGGAAAAGACCGATGGAATCCGTCCGATGCACCTGTGAACGCCATATTTGCCAAGGTCAACAGGAACATACCTTCAACGGAAGAGGTGCTCCCATGGGTATCCCTCTCTTTTCTCTCATGCGGAAACGGGCCGCATCATGCGCGGCGGGTTCTCCCGTCACCATGCCGGAAGCCGTCCAGAATGCCTCCTGCTCGACGACTGGAGGCAAAGACGCAACGGTCATGCCGGAAGAAAATGGCCCTGAGAATCGAAACAAGGAGGACGTTCCTGAACCGTCTCCATCCTGTGATGCGGGAGGAAGCGGGGGAGACGCGGCAACCGGAACCAACCGTGGGGAATATTCCCGTCTCCCTCCATCGTCTGGCGGCTCTCGATACCAACATAGCCGCACTTGTGGGATGGGGTTTGGTTCCGCATCTCGAAGGGGGGGCGCTGGTTCTTGCCGGGCTGGAGTCTCTGGACGCCGAAAGCCGGGACGGGGTGACCCGCTGGCTCGACCGGAGGAACAACAGCGGCGAACCGCGGAGTGAACGGGTAGCCCGTGCCTTGCGGACGGGGAGGCGCTGCTCGTGCTGATACTTCCCAATAGTTTGCCAACGTCCCCTTGTTCGGCATGTGGGACGGTCGGTTCCCTCCGAGGTACTGCCTATGGTATCGAGTGTGCCTTCTGCGGAAAGAAAGTACGTCGTGGTCACACGGTTTCTCCTATTCGGTCCGTTTTCCCGGACTCCGCTTCACAGGATGCGTACCCCTTGCATGCGCCTTGTTTTGAAGACATTGAAGATGAGTGTTACTTTTATAGAAATATATGTCACCACGGCAAGGCGCAATAATCTTCTCACTGCCACAAACGCACTCTTCTTATCAAATGAAGACATTACAGAGTGTTAGGGGGTAGAGATTCCATATCCCGGAAGGGAGAAAAGCTCGGCATGAAGGATTGCTCCCCTTGCCGGGTTTTCCCGTGTCCGACTTTGCCCGACTTGTCCGACTTTCAAAAAAGGCGAGTTCTGCAAAGTTGGGCATATTTTATTATTTAATCTCATATGATTAACATGGTTTGCCCAACTTGCCCAATCTTTTTTTACTATGACTGAACTCGTTTTGCGTGAGAGAGGGCTTCTTTTTAGAACCAAATTTTTCCCGCGAAATGAGGGGCCGGAATAGACGGGGGTACGGGGGCGTCGCGCGCGGCCGAAAGGGGGCATACCCCCTGAACCCCCATCCCCCCTATGGAGGGTACGCCTTCATGGTTCACCGTACCGAAAAGAATGTCCCTGAAAAGGAGAGAGTCAGTTGTCACCAATAAGAGGAGCCGCAATGAACCCCTCTCCTTTTTCGTCCGGTAGGATTTCCAGCCAGCTTGCGGAGGATGGAACGCCCGGCAGTCCATACTGGTTGAGGAAAATGACTTTACACTCTGGAGCTTGCCGTTTGACTTCACAGGTCAGTCGGTAGCCTGTCCGCATGTATGCCTGTTGCTCTTCCGGCAAATGCGCTTTCTCTCCATCGACCATTCCCAGTCCGCAAAGATCGCCCAGCCAGTTATACCACCAGTTCCATTGTTGCAGGGCATCACAAAGCCGCTGGCTCAAGGAATAGATCCTGTCAGAAGGATAGGTGTCTTTATTGCATCCCCATATTTCTTCAGATTCATAATCACTGAAGATTCTGACACATCCTTTTACTCTGTGTTGTGTCTGGCATGACAAGGAATCGGGTGTATGTAAAATATACGTTCTGACGCACTGCTCAAGGGCATTATAGAAGGATTCAATCCGGGATTCCTCCAGTGCTGTTGTCATGAGTTTTACTCGTTCCGGCGAAGTAGAGACAAAATGACGTTCCTTTGCTCTTTCCTCATCCCAGAAAATTCTTTTGGCTTCATCCATCAAGAGTGCTCCCAGTATCCAGCCTCTTTTGGGCGACAATTTCATCTTCTTCCCACTCGCCATCAAACAGCGTTTTCATCGGCACGCCAAGGGCTGTTGCTATCCTGCCGAGAGTGGAGAGTTTGCATTCGGAGATTAATCCCCCACGGGCTCTATCTATTGTTCTCGTGGAAAGTCCTGTCATCGTTGAAAGTGATTCCATCGTAATATTCTTTTCTTTCATTATTTTTCGAATGTTGCTTATGAGCATAGAGATTCCTTTTTGTAATACATTACAAAATTTCTTGACTGAATATTTGTAATACGTTACAAAAAAAGTAACAAAAGGGCAACACCAAAACAGCCCGCCAAGAAGCTGGAACCTTCTCAACGGGCCTAACCATCAAATCCACTTACAAGGAGCAGAGATATGGCTACCGCCACCCTTACCGATCTTCAGTCTCTCGTCAATCGTCTCACTGCCGATAACAGCCGTCTTCGGAATCTCGTGAAGCTCTACGAGGCTACTTTTGCCGCAATAAGGCCGGGTAAGTATTACGTTTGTTCGGATGATGGCGAAGTTTCGTCTTCATATTGGAAGGGGGGAGAGGCCGAAGAGTTTGCTTCCGAGCTTGCCGCCGAAGGTACGGGAGCAACGGTCGTTCTCGCAACCCGCCGTTATGAAGCCGAACCGATGCAGAATGATGACTTCGGTGTCATCCCCGGTGTGGATTTCCCGGCGACCTTGAGTCCGGTAACGTATTTTTGAGTTTGTTCCCGGCAGGCAAGTGAGAATACTTTCCTGCTGGGCATAGGATGCACTTGTCATTTTATTCTTCTTTCCCTTCCCCTATAATTCATGAGGTACCCACTATGCCGATAAGCTATGAACTCGCCGCCAAGGAATATGAGAACGTACAGACGAACCTCGAACGTGCTCAGTTGCTCAGTGCGTTCCTGTCGGAAGCTTTGTGCCGTGAAGGTAGGGAGGAAGGGCTTGCTTTTTCTTCGGTAGGCCAGGAAGGGTTTCAATTTCTCTTGGCAGAGATTGCCACCAGTACGGCGGAGGCGGCTTGTGACCTTGTGGATCTGAAACCTTCTTCTCCGCAACGGGCAGTCCCGGCAGAAGAAAAATTTAATGCCCCACTCCAGTAGGAACGGCAACGAAGCTGCCCATCGAAAGACCGTCTTCCCTCATTGCAGGGCGGCGGCCTTTTGTTGTCATGGTGCCGGTGAAAGTATGCCGCTTGTCCACAAGCGGGGGGAGTATACTTCACAGGCTGCGGCGTGGTTTGGATGAGGAAGGATGAAAAGGAGCTTCCATTTTGCTTGGAATCTCCCTTTGGGAGGGGGGAAACCTCACCAATAATCATCCCCCATAAGCTGAAAACGCGGGGCTATAGCGGGGCTGGAAGTCTGCATACGAAAAAAGGACTCACGATTTTTTCTCGTAAGTCCTTAAATTTCGTGGAGCCTTTGTCCAGAATTGAACTGGAGACCTCATCCTTACCAAGGATGCGCTCTACCAACTGAGCTACAAAGGCATCTCTATGTGTCGCGCTTGTCGCTGTCGACGAAGAAGCTTTTAGCTTTATACAGCGTCGTCGTCAAGTTTTTTTCAACATTTTTTTCGGCGGGGCAGAGCCCGCGTTCGCTGCTGCGGACAAAATCCACAAACTCCATCACTTGAGGCAGATTTGCGTAGTCGTTCGCAAGCAGATCCAAGGCTTCGGAGCGGGGCATCTCACTGCGCCAAATGAGGCGGAAGGCCTGTTTGAAAGCGGAGATCGTCTCGCGGGAAGCCCCGGCGCGGCGCAGTCCCACAAGATTGGGGCCATGCACAAGCGCACGGCTGCCCGCTGCCAGCATCCACGGGGGAAGATCCTGCGCAACGCCCGTCATGCCGCCCACGAAAGCGTGGGTACCGACATGGCCGAACTGGTGCACTGCGGAAAGGCCGCCGATGATCGCAAAGTCGTCCACGCGTACATGCCCGCCGAGAGTGGCTCCGTTGGACATGACGATGTCATTGCCGAGCTGGCAGTCATGGGCGATGTGCGTGTAGGCCATGCACAGGTTGCGGCTGCCGATACGGGTAATGCCGCCTCCGCCTTCCGTGCCCCGGTGGAGCGTGGCGAATTCACGGATACGGTTATCGTCGCCGAGCTCCAGCCACGTCACTTCGCCCTGGAACTTGAGATCCTGCGGTTCGCCGCCGACCAGCGCGTGGGAATGGATATGGTTGCCCACGCCCATCCTCGTGTAATCTTTGATGACGGCGTGGGCGTCGATGCGGCAGCGATCCCCGATGACGACATGCTCTTCGATGATCGCATAGGGGCCTATTTCCACATCCTTGCCGATCTGCGCATTGGCGTGCACGATAGCAGTGGGGTGGACTTGTTGAGAAGCCATACTGCAACCCATATTACATGTCTCCACGATCGGTCACGGCAGCGGTGATTTCCGCTTCGGCGGCGAGCACGCCGTCAACGTAAGCCCGACCTTCCATCTTCCACAGTTTCAGCTTGTGGCGGATGAGGCGGCATTCCAGATCCAGACGGTCGCCGGGGAAGACCGGACGCCGGAAGCGGACCTTTTCGAGCCCGGAGAAGAGGAAGAGCTTCCCGGCGGTCTCGCTCGGATCGAAACCATGCAGCACCAGCAGGCCGCCAGCCTGCGCCAGAGCTTCAATGATCAGCACGCCGGGCATCACCGGGACGCCGGGGAAATGCCCCTGAAAGAACGGTTCATTGAAGCTGACGCACTTATGCGCCTTGATGTATTCCCCGTCCACGATCTCGTTGACCCTGTCCACGAGCAGGAATGGATAACGGTGGGGGAGAAACTCCAGAATCTTGCGGATGTCAAACGAGGTAGGCTGGTCCATGCTGTGTATTCCTTGAGTCTGAATTGCAAAGAGCTAGGCGTCCGGCTTGCCGCCCTTGAGTTCTTCCAGTTCCTTTTCAAGCTTGGACAGGCGCTTGAAGAGTTCGGGGAAGCGGGGCATAAGGGCCAGCGTGCGCATGTAGGTACGCTGATCCACGGTGGGCGTGCCGCCCACGACGACGTCGCTGGGGATATCTTTGGCGACCCCCGACTGGGGGCCAATGGTGACGTTGTCGCCGATGTGCAGGTGCCCGGCGATACCGACCTGTCCGGCGAACGTGCAGTTGTCCCCGACCGTGGTGGAACCGGAAATGCCCACTTGTGAGACGACGAAGCCGTTACGGCCTATCTGCACATTATGCCCGATCTGAGCGAGATTGTCGATTTTTGTGCCGTCACCTATGCGGGTGGCATCGAGCACGGCCCGGTCAATGGCGGCGTTGGCCCCCACCTCGACGGCGTTGCCGATGGTGACTTTGCCGACTTGCGGGATTTTCTGGATTCCCGCAGGGGTCCGGGCGAAGCCGAAGCCGTCCGCGCCGAGCACGGAACCCGGATGCAGGATGCAGCCTTCGCCGACGTGCGTTCCGGCCATGAGCACGGCATTAGGATAGACGGTGGTGCCCTTGCCTATGCGGACGTTCTCGCCCACGTAGACGCCGGGGAAGAGCTTGACGCCGCTTCCCACCGAGGCATGGGGACCGATGTAAACGAAGGGATAAACGGTCACCCCGTCGCCGAGTTCGGCATCGGGATGAATGAAGGCCAACGGGCTGATTCCGGAAAAGCTGCCCTGCGGTGCGGCGAACAGCTCCAGAACGCGGCCGAAGTCCTGGTAGGGATTTTCGCTGATCAGGGCGCGTCTGACATCCCCGGCGTGTTCGGGACGGACTATGACGGCGCCAGCCCGCGTTGCCGCGAGCTGGTCAGCGTATTTGGGGTTTGCCAGAAAGCTCACTTCATCGGGCCCGGCCCCCTCCAAGGTGTTGACGCCGATGACTTCGGCATCGTCGCCTTGCAGGATCAAGCCAAGCTGGGCCGCGATTTCGGAGAGTTTACGGGCAACCATTTACTTCTTACCGGTATTGGGTTCCGGGAACTTGCTGCCGCCGGCCTTCCACAAACGGTTGACTTCAGCAAGGACGGGCTTGGTGATGTCGAGGGTGGGCGTGGCGTACATCACGCTGCCGGCAGCGGCGTCGAGGATAAGATCAAGCTTCTGCTGCTTGGCGATCGTGGTGGCGGCGTCGTAGATCTGCTGAGCCATGCTCTGGCGGATCTGGTTTTCGGTGTTTTCCACCTTGCGGGCGAAGTTGCGGGACTTTTCTTCAAAGGCGCGGCGCAGGCGGAGGAATTCCATCTGCTTGTCTTCACGTTCCTTGGCGGACATTTTAGCGACCTGAGCCTGAAGGGCTTCACCCTTGGACTGCAGATCCTTGGCCTGGTTTTCAAGCTGCGTCTTCTCGGCGCCGAACTGCGACTGCAGCTTCTGCTGGGCGGCCTTGGCTGCGTCGCTGTCCATAGCAACGGCCTGAGAGTTGAACACACCGATTTTCATGTCGGCGAAAGCGGAACCCGCCATCAACAAACAAGCCACAAGAGCGAGGGACAATACTCTGAACATATTCTTCTCCTTGGATGTACAGACACTAGCGGGAACCCGGCCCGCAGATCGAAATGGATAGCCTTCAACGCGTGAGTCGTCAAGACATGTTCCGTTATGGGCATGAAAGCGGATAGAGAGCCCGGATTTCTGAAAAGATTTTTATATCCAGTTATTCCGGAAGATAAAGAAAGTTAGGATCCTTCAGGGATATTCCCGGTGCGGAGAAGGCTGAGTTTTTTTCTTCCGGCGGGTTTGTTTTACCGCAAAATATATTGCGAGGAGAGCGCTGTGAGCAGATAACTGTCCTCTGGACAGCTCCCCTTGCAGGTTTGTTACTCAAGGAGAACGGAGCAGCGTTTTCTCTTTTCCCGAAGCGCACGTGAAAGAGGCAGAGGGGGACAGGGCTGGGAAGGAAATGTTGCCAGACGGGGAAGAACGCGTAGCGGAACGGGATCAGCGCTTGTTCCCGTCGAGGCTGCCCAAATGGGCAAGGATGCCGGAAGCGATCCCTTCCGCCAACGCCTGCCGATACGTGGGGATCGCAAGGTTGGCGGCTTCCTGTGCGTTTGAGCAATAACCGACTTCAACCAAGATACCCGGAATATTCGCGCCGAGCAAGACCTTGAAGGGGCCGGACTTGACCCCTCCGTCCCGGACGGTGAAGGTCTTTTCCTTCATGACGGAGAGGGTACATTTTTGGACCGTGTCGGCGAGGCGGCGGGATTCCTGACTGCGAACCGACGACGAGGCGGCAGGGGATCCCGCATCTCCCTTATGGCCTCCGTTGGCGTTTTCCAGCCCGGCAAGCTTGCCCGCATCCGCACTGCTTGAGGCTGTATCCGGGAAATACGTTTCCAGGCCGCAGGCGTTTTCATTGGGGCTGGCGTTGACGTGGATGGACAGCAGCACATCGGCGCGGGCCTGATTCGCCATATAGGAACGGGTGGACAACGAAACCCATGTATTGTCCGTTCGGGTGTAGTGCACCTGGATGCCTTTGCCCGCGAGGATGCTGCCCACACGTTTGGCGATGTCCAGCGTCACTTCACGTTCGATGACGCCGTTGTGCACGGTTCCGGGATCTTTGCCGCCGTGGCCGGGATCGATCATGATGGATCGGGTGGCGAACCGGAAAAGCGGATCGCTCGATTGCAGCCCTTGGCCGAACGAGATGCCGCGAGGCATGGCGGCGTCCGTGGCCGAGGTCGTGATGACGATACGGAACGGCGAGGATTCCGTTTTGACCATGAAGCGTTTGACCTGCCTGAAATCGAGCAAAAGCCGGGTTTTATCGGGAGCGGACAAGTCAAGGCGCATACGGCGGAGGGAACTGCCCTGCACTTTGATGCCGGGGCGGATCGTCGAAGCCGGATTGACGCCCATGAGATCCACAACCATCCTGTTGGGGATGTCGTTTTTCTTGCTGCCGCTTTGCGTGTCGATGGACCAGATGATGGGGCGATCGAACTCCAGCGTGATGACGGCCAGATTCTTCTGGTTTTCCCATTTCATGTCGGTCAGAAGCGCCGCCGTCTTTTTGCCCGGCGTGCTGCTCTTGGCCGCTTCCAGCGCCGCCTTGAGGCGCTGGGCGTAGAGCTTGGCTTCCGGTGCGACATCACCCCGGGGATATTGATTTTGGATGGTGTTGAGCGCTTCCTGCGCTCCTGAAAAATCGTTGAATCGTTCCGCCTTGATACGCGCAATGCCAAACAGCGCGTCGTCGGCCAGCACATGGCCGGCGTAGCTTTTGAGGAACACCCCATACCGATCGACAGCGGCTTGAGCGTCCTGCCGCAGCATGGAACGCTTGGCGAGCTCCTCCATCGCCAACGCCGAACGGAAGAGCGCCGCAGGGCGGTTCCGCCAGCGGGGATATTTTTCGTGGAGGTCGAAAAACGACTGGGCGAGTTTTTCCCACGGCTCACGCCAGCCGCCGCGTTTGGAGTCGCTCTTGAGGAACTCCATATCCTGCTTGGCCTTCTCGTACTGCTGTTCAAAGGAGGGAGCCGCGTGCGCGTCGGAAAAAGCGTTCACGAACAGGGCGAGGGCAAAGGCGACCAAAAGGGGTCTGAACAGACGCCCAATGGCGGGGGATGATCTGTGCGGAGTCTGAGAACCGGTAAGAATCATGAAGGGGAAGCTGTCCTGATGGGCGGTCGTGCCGCGTCAAAGAAGCCCGCCCGCACAGAAGCGGGCAAAGCGGAAGGGGTGCGGGAAAGGTATTCTTTCCCGCACCATTGTTTTTTAGAAGAACTGACCCATGGAGAACTCGAACCGTCCGCCGGGGCGGTCACCCTTGACGTTCTTGTCCAGCGGGAAGCCGTAGGCGAAGCGCAGGTCGCCCATGGGCGAACGCCAGCGCAGTTCGAGGCCGACCGACTTCTTCAGGTCGCTGAAGGGATCGGAAGTCTGCTTGGAGTCGATGTTGTAGCCGATGTCGAAGAACGGCACGAGGGCGATGCCCATTTCCGGATGGAACGTCCAGATGTATTCGAAATTCAGGAAGCCCATGCGGTCGCCGCCGATTTCGTCGTGGTACTTGGGATCGCGCGGGGCAAGGTCTTCCGAGTCATAACCACGGATGGAGTCGATGCCGCCGATGAAGAAGCGGTCGAATACGGGGACCGGCTTGTTGGAGTTTTCGAACACGCCGCCGACGCGGCCACGCCAATGGAAGATGTGGTTCGGGTTGCGGAACAGGGTGTGGAACGACTGCAATTCACCGATAGGCTTGAAGAAGTTGTCGTTACCGCCGATACCCCCGCCGCCGTATTCCATAGAGACGCGGCCCACCACACCGGACGTGGGACGTTCGCGCGAGTCGGTGGAGTCGTAGGTGATGCTGGTGCTTACGACGCTCGAGAGGTTCTTGCCCTCGTATTCCTTGTAGGCGCGGGAGGCCGTGTCGGGAATGTCGAACAGGGTGTAGCGGTCAAGACGGTAGCCAACGGACACCGAGGTGTACTCGCCAATGGGATGGAAGAGGCGGATGGTATTACCGATGGTCTTCTTCTTGAAGTCATCCCATTCTTCCCAGATGGCGTAGCTGTTGTTGCTGAAACCGAAATCGGTATCGTAGATGCGCGGGTTGACGAAAGACAGGTCCAGATACGAGGACTTGCCGGACACGAAACCCTGCAGGCCGAGCGAGTAGCCGCGGCCGAACAGGTTGCGCTCCTGGATGCTGCCGCTCACGCCGAACTGGTAGAAGGTCGAGTAGCCCACGCCGCCCATGATGGCGCCGGTGCGGTCTTCCTTCAGGTTGACGCGGAGATCGACCTCATCGTCCTTGTCTGTGGGAACGATGGTGGTGTCGGCCTGGGTAAAGTAGCGGAGGCGGTTCAGGCGCTCGTTGGAGCGGCGCAGCTTGGAGCCGTCGAACTGGTCCCCGTCGGCAAGGCGCAATTCACGGAAGATGACGTTGTCGCGGGTACGGGTGTTGCCCTGCGTGACCACACGGCGGATATGCACCTTCTGCTTCTTGTGCGGCACATAGAAGACGTTGATGATGCCTTCCTCATCGTTCTTCGGGGTGTCCACATCGACTTCGGCAAAGGCGTAGCCGTAATTGCCGTAGAAGTCGGTGAGGGCCTTGATGTCGTCCTGCAGGACGGTGAGGGAGAAATACCCGTTGGAATCTTTGTAGTCGTCAAGCTTGATCACTTCTTTCAGGCGCTCGTCGCTGTCGATGAGATCGCCTTTGAAGCCGATTTCGCCGAGTTTGTAGCGTTTGCCTTCATTGACGGTGAACGTGACGGTGATTCCGTCTTCGGAGTAGTCCACCTGCGGCGCGGCGACCTGAATGTCCACGTAGCCGTGGTTCATGGCGTAGGCCGTGATCGCGGCGGAGTCGCGCTCAAGGTATTCTTCGCGGAGCACACCCGTTCCGGTAACCCATGACAGGATGCCGTGTTCTTGGAGCGCGAGTTCCTTCTTGAGATCGCCGGCGTCGATGCCTTGGAGCCCTTCGATCTTGATTTCCTTGATGTAGAGCTTCTTGCCTTCCTTCACGTCGAAGACCAGCACGGCGGAGGCGCTGTTGGCCTTCTGCTCGATGCGGTAGTTCACTTCGGCGAGGTAGAAGCCTTCCTTGCGGTACAGCTCGGTGACCTTCTGGATGTCTTCGGCAAGCAGGCGGTCGTTGAGGACGGAGCCCGTCTTGGAGCTCATGGCCGCCAGAATGTCTTCTTTTTTGACTTCGTCGGAACCGTTGACGATCACGTCGTCGATGCGGGGCTTTTCCTTGACCGTGAACACGAGCACGCGGCCCTGTCCGCCCTGTTCGATGTCGGCGTTCACGTCGCTGAAGTAGCCGAGATCCCAGATTCGCTTGATTTCTTCATTGAGCGTGGAGGGATCAACCACATCACCCTTGCGGGTGGACAGGCGCATCAGCACCACGTCGGGGTCGAGCACCTTGACGCCGCGGATCTGGATGTCCGTGATGGCGTCGCCCTTGACCGCGCCGCCGCCCATCTTGTCGACAAGTTCGTCGACGGCGGGAAGCAGTTCGATCATGTTTTGCTTCTGGGCAAAATAGGGCTGCGCCCCCTGCTGCCCAGCGGCATCCACCATGCGGGCGTCGATGCTGAACGCGTCGCCGGTCTTGCTGAAGCTGCCGTACACGGCGTAGTTCGCCCCGGTCTGCCTGGCGATGGAGCGCGCGGTCGCCAGATTGAGCTGGCTGATCTGCTGGTTCTTGAGCAGGCGCAACGTATCCTTTGCCGGAATGACCTTGAATCCCTTTTGGGCCAGCCGCTGCTCAAACAGCTTGGGCAGCTCGTCGTTCAGGTAGTTGAGATCCGCCCCTCCATTGATCTGGAAGGGGAGCACAGCCACACGGACAGCATCCGAGGCCGCCTGTTTGGGCGCCGCCTGAGCCGTACCGTGGAACAACAGGTTACACAGCGCCAGCGCCAGCAGCGCGAGTACGCATCTCTTCATACAGTTCTCCAGATCGTAATTCGAGGCAGCGCCCGAGGGTTCCCGCCATTTCACGGTTATGGGTGACAATGACGAGGGTCATGCCGAGTGTGCGGTTCAGTTCCAGAAGCAATTCGGCGACGGAATCGCCGGTCCGCTGGTCCAAGTTGCCGGTCGGCTCGTCGGCCAGCAGCACGCGTGGCTCCAGCAGGATGGCCCGCGCAATGGCGGCGCGCTGACGCTCGCCGCCGGAAAGGGTGGTTACCCTGTGATCCTTCCTGTCGGAAAGCCCGACGCGTTCGAGGGCCTGCCGCGCCAGCCCCAGCGCCTTCGACCGGTTCATCCCGGCGATGAGCGCCTGCATGGCCACATTTTCCTCGGTGGAAAACTCGGGCAGCAGGTGGTGGAACTGGAAGACGAACCCAAGCTTTTTGTTGCGGAAATGGGCTTTTTCCACGGGCGTCATGTCCGGCAGGCTTTTGCCCTCGAACAATACCTTGCCCGCGGTCGGCGTGTCCAGCGCGCCGAGCAGGTGGAGGAGGGTGGATTTGCCCGATCCCGACGCTCCGACGATGGCGAGGGATTCGCCAGCGCGGACGGTCAGGTCCATATTTTTCAGAATGGTGATGCGCTCCGCAGGTCCCTCGCAGGACTTCTCGACGCCGGAAAGCTCGTAGAGCACCGGGGTCGCGGTCGCGTACGCTGTCTGTTCCATCATTCGAACCGCAGGGCTTCGGCGGGTTCAAGGCTCGAAGCCTGCCGCGCCGGGTAGATCGTGGCAAGGAAACACAAGGTCATGGCGGACACGCCGACCACGACGATATCAACCCAATTGAGCAGGATGGGCAGGTGATCCAGCGTATAAACCCCCGGTGGAAGTTTGATGAATTGGTATCGTTGGAGGAGGAGCGCCAGCCCTATGCCGAGCACATAACCGAGCAAGGTGCCCACCACGCCGATGATCGTGCCCTGAAGCATGAAGATCCGGCGGATCATCCCCTTGGTCGCGCCCATGGACATCAGGATGGCGATGTCGTGCGTCTTTTCCATGACCAGCATGACCAGCGTGGTGACGATGGAGAAGGAGCCGATGAGGACGACCATCGCCAGCAGGATGAACATGCCAATTTTTTCAAGCTTCAACGCAGCGAAGAGATTCGCGTTCATGTCCATCCATGTCCGGACGGAAGCCAGCGGGCCGAGCTCCTTTTGGAGGGCGGCGGCCACGGTGTCGGCCTTGTATACGTCCTTGACGGTGACCTCGATGCCGGAAATCTGATCGGAAGGCAGGCCCAGCAGATCGCGCGCCGCCGCAAGGGAGATGAACCCGAGCGACGAATCGTATTCGAACATGCCGGTCTGGAAAATGCCCGCAACCTTGTAGGGACGGATGCGGGGCTGGAAACCGGCGGTGGTCTTTTGTCCGGAAGGCGAAAGGAGGTTGACGCGGCTGCCCACGACCAGGCCGAGGCGCTGTGCCAGTTCCTTGCCGATGAGCACGCCGGGCGGCGCGCCCTCCACGGAAGCGTTCAGGTCCGCGACGCTGCCGCTGCTCAGGTTGTCCAGCATGGTCAGGACGTCCGGCGCGGTCTTGGGGTCGATACCCCGCAGGACGACGCCTTTGACGCCTCTCGGGGAGGACAACATGCCTTCCGCGTAGAGGAAGGGGGTGGAGCCGACGACGCCGGGAGTGGCGTTGATGCGCCGGAGCACAGCCGCCATGCCGGAGAGTTCGGGGGCTTCGCCGCCGCGCATTTTTTCGAAGTCCGCATCCGAAGGCGGCGCGGTGAGCGCCGCCAGCGGACCGGAAACGATGATGTGCGCGTTCGCGCCGAGGATTTTATCCCGGATGTCCGTCGTGAACCCGTTGTAGACGCCGAGAACCACGACCAGCGCGGCGACGCCTATGGCCACGCCAAGCACGGACATGGCTGAAATGATATAAATAAAGGCCTGCTTGCGCCGAGCAAAGAGGTAGCGCAAAGCTACGAAGAGTTCAAAACGCATAGAGTTTAGGATTCCTGCTTCAACAGCGGGAAGAAGATCACTTCACGAATGGACGGGGAGTCGGTCAGGAGCATGACCAGCCGGTCGATGCCGATGCCTTCGCCCGCGGCCGGGGGCATACCGTATTCCAGCGCGCGCAGGTAATCTTCGTCCATCGCGCAGGCTTCGTCGTCGCCGGCCGCCTTCTCGCGGACCTGCTGTTCAAAACGCATACGCTGGTCGATGGGATCGTTGAGTTCCGAGAACGCGTTGCCGTATTCGCGGCCCATGATGAAGAGCTCGAAACGGTCCGTAATGTCCGGGTTATCCTTGTTGCGGCGCGCCAGCGGAGAGATCTCCGTGGGGTAGTGGTAGATGAACGTGGGGGCGACGAGCTTGGGCTCGACGTCGAGGTCAAAGAGCTTGGCCTGCAGCTTGCCGAGTTTGTCCGTCTTGAGGATCTTTTCCCCGCGTTCGCGGACGTAGGCGAGTACCTTGTCGAAGTCGTTGTAGAATTCGGGGGAGTGCCCGCCGATCTTTTCCAGCGATTCGTGGAAGGTGAGGCGCTGCCACTTGCCGGGGGTCAGGTCGAGTTCCGTCCCCTGATAGGTGATGATCGGGCTGCCGCAGACTTCCGTGGCGATGGTGGAGAACAGTTCCTCGGTCAGGTCCATCAGATCATAAAACGTCGCATAGGCCCAGTAGAATTCGCACATGGTGAATTCGGGGTTGTGACGGATGGAGATGCCTTCATTGCGGAAGTTGCGGTTCAGCTCGAAAACTTTTTCAAAGCCGCCCACGAGGAGGCGCTTGAGGTACAGTTCGGGCGCGATGCGCATGTACAGTTCCATGTCCAGCGCATTATGGTGGGTGATGAACGGACGCGCCGCCGCGCCGCCCGCCACGGGGTGGAGCATGGGGGTTTCCACTTCCACAAAGCCGCGTTCCTCAAGGAAGGCGCGGAAGGTACGGATGATTTTGCTGCGCTTGCGGAAAATGTCGCGGACCTTCGGATTGGTGATGAGGTCCACATACCGCTGGCGGTAGCGGATTTCGACGTTGGTGAGGCCCTTGTGCTTTTCAGGCAGGGACCGGAACGACTTGGTGAGCAGGGTGACCTGATCACAGGCGAGGGTCAGCTCGTCGGTCTTGGTGCGGAAAAGCTTCCCGTGCACGCCCACGATGTCGCCGATGTCGAACTTTTTGAAGTGTTTGTAGGCTTCCTCACCCATGAGGTCTTTGGACGCATAGCACTGGATACGGCCGCTGCGATCCATAAGATGGAAAAACGCGACCTTGCCGAAGGAGCGGTGGGAGATGATGCGTCCGGCACAGGTGAACGACTCGTTCAGTTCTTCGAGTTCGGTGGCGGAACAGGCTTCGTATTCGGCCCGGATGGCTCCGGCGTCATGCGTCTTCACGAATCCATTGAGATGAAGAGGGACCCCGGCATCCATGAGTTCGCAGGATTTGACCACGCAGTTTTTGACGACTTCGTTGAGCTCGTCTTTATCGGCGAGGCTTTGAAGCATGGGCATGAAATAGGATGCGTGGGCTGATTTGGTAGCAAGCTTGACGGGCTTGTGGTGCGTAGTTTCCGGGCTGCTCAAGGGAATCTCTCCATCAATTAAAATAGCGATTGGCGACCGGTGACAATTTTCCGCGTTTCCGGACGGCAAGAAACGCGGTCGTATCCGGCGGCGAGAACGGGGCTTTGGCGGACAGGCTTCCTGTTGCGGCGCGTGACCGATGCTACAAGAAAGCCGTGCAATGTTCCAACGGGTTAGAGACAGCGGGACCGTTTCTCCGTTCTCGCGTTGCCCTCCCGCCCGCGGCGGCGGGACCCCCCCTCCGGCCGTGGCGCCCTGTGGACCTGATCGCACAGTTTGTATCCGCAAAGCCGTAGTCCAATTGTGCTGTACAGTCAAGGACGTGCCGTGGGTCAAAAAGTTTTTTCAGAAAAAACGGAGAAAACGCTTGACGGAAGGAGGGCATTTCGATAGACCTCTTTTCGCACCAACGAGTGCCTCATTCCCCGGTGGCTCAATCGGCAGAGCGGGTGACTGTTAATCACTAGGTTGGCGGTTCAAGTCCGTCCCGGGGAGCCAGAAAGTACAAGGCTCTACAGCGAAAGCTGTAGGGCCCTTTCTGTTTTCTGGGGCGATGCCGCCCTCCGTTCTCTCCGCTTTATGCGATGATGAAGATCCCGATGCGGGGATAGGTAGCATCCTCTTCTCCTTGAGAAAATGGAGCCATAAATTCCCTCCTCCCCACAACTCTTTGCCCCATGTCCTTTGAAAGGGCTCGCAGCCCGTCGCGGTTTTTCCGGTCTCGTACGGGAAACGTTCTCAAGTGCGGCAGGGGAGAGGGATACAGGGGCGTGCCTTCTGGAAGGCTCTTTGGGGAGCGCTCTTTCTAGAGCAGCGGAAAGCGTTTGGGAGGAGCATATTTCCCAGAACAGCCGCCTGCGGTATTGCGGGCGGCTGCTCTGCAAGAATCTATTGCGTCTGATCAGCGATTGGGCGGAGTACTGGTCTTGCCGGGCCAGAGGATTTTGTCCTCTTCGATGGTGAGCTTGCCGGTAACGGAATCAACGAATCCCACGGGAACGAAGCGGACTGTTTTGCCGTCTTCCTTGTAGCCTTGGCAATTCATGATTTCCACGGCCATGATCTCGCGGTCGTTTGTACCCGAGGCCAGATTCTGGCGTCCGGAAAGGCCATCGAATGACAAGGCGCGCAGGCTTGCCATAAGGGTGTCGCCATTCATTTCCAGCTTTTGATCTTGGACGTTTTTCATGGCGAGGCCCAGGGCCATCATGTGATCATAGGAAAGCACGCCGTAGAAGAACGCCTTGGAATTCATGTCCACCTTCTTGCCGATTTTTTTTGAAAACCGGGCGGCGAATTCGTCGAGCGCCTTGCTGGGCACGAGCTTGGTCATGGGCGCAAGATAGCCGAAGGCACCGTTGATGGCATCGGGCTTTTCGTCGGCTGAGGTCATCTCGGCGGCGAAGAGGCTGTAGCCGGGCTGGTTCATGCCGAGGTTGGTCAGCGTGCGGAAGGCAATGACCGTATCAGGCGTGGGCATGGTGATAAAAATACTTTTGATCCCCAACTCCTTGACCGCAGCCATCCTCTTTTGGACTTCCTCGACAGGCGTATTCCGCGAATAGCCGTAGGAGGCCTTCACCTCAATGCCGAGCTTGGCGGCTTCGTTCAAGATAACCGCCGCAGCGCCGGAACCCCATGCGTCAGTGGTGTGGAACAGGGCGATTTCCTTGATGTCATAATGCTTGGCCACTTCAAGGAGGTAGCCTTCATATTTGGTGCTCGGAGTCACGTTGCGGTAGTAGTAGGGGAATTCGGTGGGGGAGCTCAGGCTTGCGGCGTTGGCGCCGACGGACACCACAGGAGTCTTGAATTTTTCGGCCTCCTTGGCGATGAGGACGGCGGGGCCGCTGCAATCCACGCCGGTAAGGGCGACGATATTTTGCTTCAGGAGTGACCGGGCTTTTTCGGCTGCGCCTTCCGGCCAGCAATGGTAATCGATGACAAGTTCGGGCGGCATGTTGAGCGTGTTTCCGCCGAGCATACCGGAGGCGTTGATGTCCTCGATCGCCATCTTGGCGGCGTGGAGCTCGTACTCCCCCCAGTCCGCATGGCGCCCGTCGTGATAGTCGTAAGTGTACATCCCTCCGATTTTGTACTCCTTGGCCTCGCTTTGCATGGGGGTGAAACCGCAAAGCAGCGAGGCCATCAGCGTGATACCGAGAAACTTTTGGGATCTGTTCATCATTTCCTCCTTGCCGGGGTATGGCGCCCGGTTTTTGTCTTGCGCAAAGCAAGAAGGATTCCAAAGATCCCCTTTATGATGGCAGTATGTTACCGGCTCTTCTTGACCGGAGCGAATGCGGAAATCCTGGATAAGAAGACGGCGGAACCGCCGAAATCCTGTTTTTCAGGACATCAGCGCGTGAGGCCGTGGCGTTTGAGCAAGGCGTAGAGCCGTGAGCGTGAAAGCCCGGTCACCTCGCACGCCTCCGAAATGTTTCCCCCTGTCTGATCGAGTATCCGGGCCAGATAACGGCCTTCTTCCTTTTGCCATACCTGTTCGCGGAACTCGGCATAGGAGGGGAGGCCGCTTTCGGAAACGGAGGAGCCCTTTTCTTCCTTTGGAACGGAAAGCGCGGCTAAGCGCTGCGTTGCGGCATGGATGCGGATGCCTGTGGGCAGGTGTTGGGGAAAAATGACGGAAGCCCGCCCCGCGGTGAGGACCGAACGCTCCATGGCTCCGCACAGTTCCCGTACGTTGCCCGGCCAGCCGTACAACTGCAACGCCGTAGCCGTCCCCGTGGCAAGCTGCTTTGCGGGGAGGGCGTAGAGTTCGGAGAAGTGGGCGCAAAAATGGTGCGCCAGAGGCAGGATGTCCTCTTGGCGTTCACGCAGGGGCGGCAACGGAATGTGGACGGTCTGAAGACGGTAGAAAAGGTCCCGCCTGAAGGATTCTTCCTCCACCATGTGTTCGAGATTTCTGTTGGTCGCTGCGATCAGGCGGAAATCGCAGGGGGTTTCCTGTGTGGAGCCCACGGGGCGGACGCGCTTTTCCTGAAGTACGCGCAGAAAGACCTTTTGCAGCGAAAGGGGAAGTTCCCCCACTTCATCAAGGAACAGCGTCCCGCCGTCTGCTTCGGGGATCAGGCCGTTTTCACGTGTAATCGCACCGGTGAAGGCGCCGCGTACGTGCCCGAACAACAGGCTTTCGGCAAGGTTCTCGGGAAGGGCCGCACAGTCCACGACGATGAAGGGACCGTTTTGGCGGCCGCTGTTTTCGTGGATGGTTCGCGCGAAAACCTCCTTGCCTGTCCCGGTTTCCCCGCTGAGCAAAACGCAGACATCGCTGTCGGCACACTGGATCACGGATTCCAGGCAACGGCCGATGGCCGCGCCCGATCCGACAAGCCTGTTTCGCTTCAAAGGCGTTGTCCGCTGGCCGGAAGAGGAGAGCTGGGCACCACAGCGGTTCTGATGATAAAGGAGCGCCTGCTCCAGAGCCGCGAAAACGGTGTCGAGCGAGTCGTCCTTGCGGATGAAGTCCCATGCCCCTGCCATAAGTGCCTGTTCCAGCCAGTCACGGTTGTCGTGTCCCGTGATCACGATGACTTCAGGGTGCCCTTCGCTGCCTAGGAGCAGGGGAAGGAGGGACAAGCCGTTGCCGTCCGGCAGGCTGATGTCCAAAAAAACAATGTCGAACATGCCGGCACTGGCTTCTTTCGCTTCGCACGCCGAGGCGGAGAGCATCACCTCATGGCCTTGGCGGCTACAGGCACGCTTGAGCACGTAGGAGAACGTTTCATCATCGTCTATGACTAAAATGCGCGCCATATCCATCTTCCTGTCTTGGGTTGCAGAGCGCGGTCCACGGCCTCTTTCAGCCGTTGCGGATCAAATGGCTTCACGAACCGCTGTATGTCCTCGTCAGCTCCCATATGGCATGATTGCGCGTCATGCATGGCCGAACAGCTGCTGCAAAGAATGATCGGCATCCGGGGAAAACGTTTCCGCACAAGGCGGGCAAAGGCGATGCCCTGTATACCCGGCAGTTTTTGATCCGTAATGACGAGAGCCGGATGCATCCCCTTCTCGAACAGGGACAGCGCCGTTTCCGCATCAGCGGCGGTGACGACGGAAAGCCGCATTTGGTTCAGCAGCTTTTCAAGAAGATAGAGTATGCCCGGATCATCGTCCACAACGAGGATTTCCCCGGCTGTGCCGCCGGGCGGCGCGGTGCGGGGTTGGCCCGTGGGGAAACCGTTTTCAACCGGCTGCGGGATGGAATCGACGGGCGATACCGTTTCGGAGAGGGGGGTGCCGGTTGCTTTGCCAGCATCATCCCGTTCGGGAGAGGGAAAATCATGCGGCAAGAATACGGAAAAGAGGGCCCCGCCGCAGGGACGGTTGGCCACGCGCACCGCTCCCCGGTTACGCTGGACGAGGCTGTGGACTTGCGCGAGCCCAAGGCCGCTGCCCCCGTTTTCCTGTTTTGTAGTAAAGAAGGGATCAAAAATGAATTCCATGAGCCCCGACGGGATGCCTTTCCCGGTATCGGAAATGTCTATGCGGACATAGCTGCCCTCGGCAAGCTCGTCTCCGGAACGGTGCCGCTCCACGGCGTAGAGCCCGGCGGAAACGGTGAGCTCGCCTCCATCCGGCATTGCCTGGATGGCGTTGAGGCACAGGTTGAGGAGGACTTGGTGCACCTCAACGGATACGGCCCGGATACGCGCTTCGGGACAGGCGTTGCGCACGTTGAGGGAAATGTGGGGAGGGAGTTGCGGCTGAAGCGTTTCCGCGCATTCCCGTATCAATTTCGACACAAGCGGCGTTTCGGAACGGGCATCCAGCGTTTTGGTGCTGTCGGTCATGCGGATCTGCTTCATGAGATCTTTGCCGCGGACAGTGGCATCAAGGATATGCAAAACGTCCTCGTAGGCCGGGTTTTCCCGTGGAATTTCAGGCAGGGCAAGCTGGGCGCAAGCGGCGATTCCTCCGAGGATATTGTTCACGTCATGGGTGATCCCTCCCGCCATGCGGCCGATGGCCTCCATACGCCGCTCGAGCTGGCTGCGGCGTTCAAGGGCGTTCGCTTGGGCCAGCACAGCTTTTTCCTGTCTGAGCAGGGATTCCGAACGCTGTTTCACGCGGAGCAGATACATGAGCAACAGGATGATGCCGAAAAGGACCAGCATGATGGTCATCGCAGGCAGCAAAGCGGCCCGGTGCTGCTCATAAAACGAAAGGGGGCGGTTGATGATGACCGAATCCGGCGGAAGGTCGCTTTCGCTGATGCCGTACCGTGTCAGCACGGCATGATCATAAATGAGATACGGGGACGGTTCATGCAGCAGCGGGATGGCATCCGGTGGCGTGCCGCCGAGAACGGACAGGACCATGTGCGCGGCATGTACGGCGTGGAATTCGTTGAATTCGCATTGGCCTGCCAGCACCCCTTTGCCGAGCTGGCCACTCCACGGGGAATACATGGGCAGGTCGGTCCAGCTGCGGAGCTGTTGCAGGCTTTCCTTCATGGAATAGCTTTGGCCGTCGGCTGTGCGGTAGTAGCCGAAGTTCAGGAGCACCGTATCCCGGGGCAGTTCTTCAAGAGCTTTTTGCATGGCCTGTGCGGGCAGTGCCGCAAGAGTCCGGACGGCAATGCCCGGCTTCATTGCCGCCAGTTCCGGGGCCGCTTGGCGCAATGCCGTACGGGCGGACGTCGTGTCGCCGCAAATGATGGCCAGATGGCGGGCTTCCGGGTGGACGAGGGAGATGGATTCAAGGATGCGGTGGATGGAGAAATTTTCCAGAATGCCGGTATAGTGCGCCCGGCGTTCGGCAAGCTCTGCGGGAGGATCCGCGATGCCGCAAAAGACGACGGGGACGCCAGGGAAAAGGCGGTTCCCGTGGGCGAGCATGAAGTCCAGCGCGTCGTTATCCGTTACAATGATGGCTTTGAGGGATACCCCGGCGTATTTTTGGGCAAACAGGCTTACGAGTTCGTTATCCAGACTTCCGGGAGGATGGCGTTCATAGTCGAGATATTCGCAATGCAGGCGTATACGGAAGCCCGTTTCCGTATTTTCAAGCTCTTCAGAGATCCGCTTTATGATGTTGTATTCCCAGAAGTGGCCGGAATGAAAAGAATTGATGATCAAAACTTCGGCGGGGGGCAAAGGTGCCGTCCGCTCCGCCACATCAGCAAAGGCCATCGCCTGTGCCGCGAAAATGGCGCAGAACAGGCAGATACCTTTGGCGAGGGCGGCAAGCGGCTTCACGGTGAATCTCCAAAGAAGAGCGTATGTCCTATGATTCTAAGGGAGTCCGCTCTGTAACTCAAGGGAGGGCGTCAAGCGCGGAGGAGAAAAACATGCCCGCCCCTTCTGCCAATGATTCGAAACGGCCTTCCGCCTCTGCCGCTTTGGACCTTGCGCCGTATACGGATAAGGATCAGGAAATCGCGCGGGACGCCGAAACGCCTGTGAAGGTCTTTTATACCGTTAGGAAGGGTTGAGCATCGATTTGAAGTTCCAAATGAAAATCGCAAATACAATGGCGGAGCCCAGGACGTCGGCGATGCATTCCGCATAAAGCAGGCCGTCCGTCCCGTAGCCGAGCCTGGGGAGGATGAAGCAGAGCGGGAGCAGGATGACGAGCTTGCGCATCATGGCCCCGAGGAGGGAGAGCTTGGTGCGCCCCAGCGCCATGAACGTGCGTTGGCAGGCGTAGAGGACGCCGATGAACATCATGCCCCCGAAGTATATGCGTATGGCGGGGATGGTGATTTCGATGAGCCGCTGGGAATCGGTGAACGGCATGATGAAGGTCTTGGGAAAGAGCAGGATGAGCCAGCTTGCGATGGTGGTAAAACCGAAGGAAAAGGCCAGGATGAGGAAAAAGGTCTTCTTCACGCGTTCGGGTTTGCCCGCGCCGTAGTTGTAGCTCATGATGGGCACGGCGCCTTGGCACAGGCCGTCCGCTGGCAGGCGCAGCAGTTGCTCGATGCTGAACATGACGGTCATGGTGCCGACGTAGTAGTCGTTGCCGTATTGCTGCATCCCGGCATTCATGACCAAGGGGACGATGCAGTCCGTCACTTGGACGAAGAACGGGGAAAGGCCGAGCAGGATGACGGGCACAAGTTCCTTGAGGTCCAGCCGCAGGTATTGCCTGCGGAAATGCAAAATCGTGCGTTTGCCGAAGAAGAAGGCGAAGATCCAGACGGCACTGACGGCCTGGCTGCAAATCGTGGCGAGCGCCGCGCCTTTGCAGCCCATATCGAGGCCGTAGATGAATATCGGATCGAGGATAATGTTGAGGGCCGCCCCGATGAGGACGGTCATCATGCTCGTCTTGGCAAAGCCCTGGCAGGAAATATAGTAGTTCAGGCCCAGCGAGAGCTGCACAGCCGGGGTGCCGAGCAGGTAGAGCGAAAAATAGTCGACCGCATACCCGATGGTCTGTTCGCTTGCCCCGAACATGAGCAGCATCGGGCGCATGGCCCAGAAGCACAACACCGTGAGCACGACCGACATGGCGAGGAGGAACACGCAGGCACTGCCGAGGATGCGCTCGGCTTTTGCATTGTCGCCGCGCCCCATGGCGATGGAGGCGAGCGGCGCGCCGCCCATGCCCGCGAGGAAGGAGAAGGACGAGATGATCAGGATGATGGGGAAGGCGACGCCGAGCCCGGCCAGCGCCAGTGGGCCAATCTCCGGTATCCTGCCGACGAAAATGCGGTCGACAATGTTGTAGAGGAGGTTGACGATCTGTGCAAAAATGCTCGGGATGGCGAAACGTAAAAGAAGCCTGCCGAGGGGTTTCGTTGCCAGTTCGCTGGAGGGGTCCGCGTGAGCCATGAGGCATATCCTTTTTTGAAACGTTGCCGGCGGCGGGAAGCCGGGCTGTGTGAGTGGGCCGGATAGAGGCAAAAACCGGAGACCCCGGCGTTATTGACGGACGCCGGAAGCTGTTCGGCCGCTTGCCGATTCATGGAGACGTTAGGCTTATCCCGTCAGCCGGGAAAAGAAATTGCCGATGAAGATATCGACGGGTTTGATGTTCAATTCCAGATTGGCCCGCTGCAGGGCCCCCTCCCAGCCGTACCAGAAGAAGGCCGCCGTAGAGGCGCAGTCCAGTTCCGGGGATATTTCTCCAGTCTCTTGGGCACGTTTGAGGCCGCGCGCGAAAACATCCTGCCACTCCGCGAAGACGGCGGAAAGCTGCTCGCGGAAGTTTTCCGGCAAGGTGTTGACCTCCTGCGCCAGCTTTCCGGCCAGACAGCCGGAACGGCAATCGGTCCGCGCCATCTCGTCCCGCACTTCGCCGACGAAGGCCCGGAGGCTGCCCAGCGGGGACAGGGACGTGTCAGAGAGGCAACGCTCCAGCTTTTGCGTGATGGAGAGCCTGTAGCGGTCTATGAGTTCCGCGCCGAACCCTTCCTTTGTCTTGAAATAGTAGTAGAAAGAACACCTCGAAATACCCGTGCGCTGCAATATCTCGTCGACCCCCACTGCGGAATAGCCTTTTTCCGTCAGCACTTCCGTCCCGACGTGGACCAGCATTTCCCGGGTCAGCAGTTTGTTGCCGCGTTGCTTGGGCGGGCGGCCACGGCCTTTGGCGTCTTGCGCGTGATTTTGCATGGATGATTTTTAGACTGATCTGTCTATAAAGGCAATAACGGAAGGGATTTTTCTCTAAAAAAGTATATATCCATATGTATTGTAAAGAAATTATCTCTCCATGTCCCCCGTGCGGATCGATCCGGAAGAGCCGCCTTATTGCCGGAAAGGAATACCTATGCCGCAGCCAACGCGGTACATTCTCTGGGTGAGGGACAGTGGGGCGGCGAATGCCGTACCCGGAAAAAAGCCCCTTCCGAGCATATCGGAAGGGGCTTTTTTCCGGTTTTTTGAGTGATCCCACCGCACTCCCACCGATCTGGGGAAAGGCGCGGGGGAGGTGCGCAAGCGCCGCCGTCCTCAGCGCATCCTCATCACGTCCCTGTGCGGCGGTTCGCCAAACAGCCGCTTATACTCCCGGTTGAACTGCGTAGGGCTCTCGTAGCCGACGGCCAAACTTGCGCTGGAGGCATCCTTGCTTTCCGTGAGCATGAGGCGCTTGGCCTCGTACAGGCGCAGCCGCTTGTGGAACTGCAACGGGCTGAGCGTCGTCACTTCCTTAAAATGGCGGTGGAACGTGGAGGTGGCCATGTTTACCTTCTGAGCCAGCTTGTCGACCTGCAACGGTTCCCTGTAATTGTCCCGCAGCCACGTGATGGCTTGGGCGATCTGATTGCTCTGGGTGCCGAGGGTGTTCAGTCGGCGCAGGAATTCCCCTTGGGGGCCGATGAGCAGGCGGTAATGGATTTCGCGGACAATGAGCGGCCCGAGTATGGGGATCTGCTCCGGTTTCTCGAGAAGCTCGACGAGGCGCAGGAACGCATGTAGGATATCGGGATCGACGTCCGCGACGGAGAGCCCCTTGTAGGAGCAGGCCCCGGTCGCGCAGGGCGGCGGGACTTCCGCCGCGAGCCGGGTGATCAGGTACTTGTCCAGATCAAGGCACAGCGCCAGAAAGGGCCGCTCAGGGCTGGCATCCGTGACGTAAAAGGAGCTCGGCATGTCCACCCCGGCCACGAGGCACTGGTTTTCGCCGTAGCAGTACTCCTCGGAGCCCAGCATGGTCCGCTTGGAGCCTTGAATGATCACGCTGACGGAAGGCTTGGAGAAGCAGGTTTCAATCCTGTTGGCTTCATGCCGCCGCGTGATGACCAGCCCTTCGATGTCCATCGGATACTTCCCGTGCTCGGGCGCCCGCTGGAGCAATTTCTCTTTCAAAAGGCTGGCGGTTCTTGCCGTCTCTCCACTCCCCGTTTCCATCATATGGCATAATCCTCTGTTTTTGCATGGAATAGAGAAAAATCCTTTTCAGGGTTCGGTTTTTTGATACCACACTCCGACCTCTTTGGGTAGCACCGCGAGAGAATCAGGCAAGAATAAGAGAGGATCGTATCTTCTGTTCTCCATTAGGGAGCGTATGGTGCACCCATAGGGAAATCACGCCATGCCCGCAGCGTTTTCCCTTCCGGCCTCGGGTATCCGGGCCGCTTTCAACGCATTGACATGATGGGAGGTCGCATATGCCTGCACACAAAAAAAGGAACATTTCTTGTGGGCTTTTCGCCGCATTGTTTTGTTTGCTGTTGTCCGGCGCGGCAATCGCGGCTTCTTCCCCTACGCAGCAGGTTCCAAACGGAGGCAAGAACATGAGCAGAGCCGCCTTGGCCGAAAAGAAACAGTTGGAACGTTTCGGAAACGCCCGGTCTCCTTTAGAGGCGACCGATCCGGATTTCGCCGAGATGCGGGATCGCCTCATCTGGGGCGAAGTCGCGTGGCACGGGTCGCTCGACGCCAAAATGCAGGAGCTGATCACGCTGGTCGTCCTGACGGCTAGCCAGACTTTGGACGGCTTCGCCCCGCATGTGGGCGCGGCCTTGCAGGTCGGGGCGACGCCCGAGGAAATCAAGGAAGCGATGTACCAGTGCGCTCCGTATATCGGGTTCCCCAAGACCGAAAAAGCGCTCCGGTTGGTCAATGAGGTCTTCAGGGAAAAACGCATCCCGCTGCCCGTGGCCTCGCAGAAGACGGTAACGGAAGACGACCGCTTCATGCAGGGCGTCAAAGTGCAGAAGTCCATTTTCGGAGCGGCGATAGACGCCATGCACAAGAGCACGCCGCAGAACCAGCGGCATCTCCTCCGCGACATGCTCTCGGCATTCTGCTTTGGGGACGTGTACACGCGGAAGGGGTTGGACCTGCGGACCCGCGAAATCCTGACCTTTTGCATCATCAGCTCTTTGGGCGGGTGCGAGAGCCAGGTCAAGAGCCATGTGCAGGGCAACGTGAATGTGGGGAACACGAAAGAAAACCTGATCGACGCGCTGACGTGTTGCCTGCCGTATATCGGATTCCCCCGGACCCTGAACGCGCTCGGGTGCGTCAACGCGGTCATCCCGGAAAACTAGCGGGGGCTCGCCCGCTTTCCCATCCGGGAGGCGTGGTTTCCCTTCCGTATTGAGAGTGTCCCGGTGTGCGTGAGGGCTTCGCTGTGAGCCGCGCACCGGGTGCCGGAGTTCCCGCCGTACTCGGCGGGGCAGTTTGCAAACAAGGAGAAAGTATGTCTGTTCCCGTTTATCTGGCAAAACTTGCTGTAAAAAACCCTTCCGATCACCGGCTCGCCAAGATCAAGCGGCTCTGCGACGCCGTGGGGCTTGCGGACAAGGTGAAGCCGCTCGGCACGGTCGGCGAGGATGAGGTCGTTGCCATCAAGCTGCACTTCGGCGAAGCGGGCAACGATACCTACCTGCACCCGACGTTCGTGCGGCAGGTCGTGGATTGCGTGAAGGCGACGGGGGCCCGCCCGTTCCTGACGGATACCTGCACGCTCTACAAGTCCACCCGCCATAACGCCGTGGATCATCTGGAAACGGCGTATCGCCACGGTTTTACGCCCTATGTCGTGGACGCTCCGGTGATCATGGCCGACGGCGTGACCAGCAAGTGCTACGAGGAAGTGGCCGTCAACCTGAAACATTTCGCTTCGGTCAAGATTGCGCAGGCGTTCCTTTCCGCCAATGCGATGGTCGTTCTGTCCCACTTCAAGGGGCACGCGATGGGCGGTTTCGGCGGCGCGATCAAGAACCTCGCCATGGGCTGCGCTCCGCAGGCCGGGAAAATCGATCAGCACGGCAGAAACGTCGTGATCTACCCGAAATGCATCGGCTGCGGGCAGTGCGTACCGCTGTGCCCGAGGAACGCGCTTTCATTGGAAAAAGCCGAGAAGGGCCGCCATGCCGTCATCGACAAGGAACGCTGCATCGGTTGTTACGAATGCGTAACGGCCTGTAAGCAGGGGGCCATCGGTGTCGACACGCCCAACGAGTATTCCGACTTCGCCGAGCGCATGGCGGAATACGCCTACGGAGCGGTAAAGGGCAAGGAAGGCCGCATTTGCTACCTGAACTTCCTGCTCAACGTGACGCCGCAGTGCGACTGCGCCGGATGGTCCGAGCCGGCGATTGTCCCGGATCTGGGTATCCTCGCTTCGGAGGACCCCGTAGCGCTGGACACGGCCTGTTTCGATCTGGTGAAGGAAGCGTACAGCCTCATTCCGCTGGGCGAGCACGGCGCGCACTCCTGCGGCTACGATAAGTTCTCGGCGCTGCATCCGAATACGCGGGGCTGGCATCAGGTTGAGTATGCCGAATCCATCGGCATGGGTTCGCGGGATTATGAACTGATCACGGTGTAAGGCGCCGTTCGCGGGCGGCCATGATGCGGATGCGCCCGGGCGCATGGCTGCCCGCACCGGTGGGGCGGGGCTCCCCTCGGCCTTCACCCCGGCGGCGTGGTGTTTCGGAATTTTCCAAAAGACGGGTAAGGATATGGATCACGGCATTCTGTTTGATCACGCCCGGACGGCCCGGATCGGGCTGCCGGAAGCGGTTTTTTGCGAAGGGAAGCCTTTCGAGGCGCTCGTGGAGCTGCTCTCCCGTTTTGGCAGGGGCTCGGGGCATCCGGTCCTGTTCACACGGCTTGCCCCGGACGTGTTCGCTCGGGTTCCCGCCGAGATCCGCGCAGGGTATGACTATCATCCCCTGTCGCGTACCGCGTTCGGGGACGCGCTCCCGCCGAAGGGCAAGGACAGGGTCGCCGTCATTTCCGCGGGCACGGCGGACGGCTTCGTAGCTTGGGAGGCGGCGCGGACGCTGGCGTATCTGGGCATCGGGCACAAACTGTTTGAAGACTGCGGCGTTGCCGGGTTGTGGCGGCTCGCGGAGCGGCTGGAGGAGATCAACACCTTCGATGCCGTGATCGTGGTTGCCGGGCTCGACGCCGCGCTGGTCAGCGTGATGGGCGGGCTTACGCCCAAGCCGATCTTCGGCGTGCCGACGTCCGTTGGGTACGGTGCGGCGCAGGGCGGACGGGCCGCGTTGGCGAGTATGCTTTCAAGCTGCGCTCCCGGCGTGGGGATCATGAATATCGACAACGGGTACGACGCGGCCTGCGCCGCAAGGGTGGTAAACGGATTATGAGCGAAGCGCACGCACACGGGGATCATGCCCACCGCCATGAACACCATCATGAGCACGGCCATACGCATGAAACGGCCCACGGGGATGGGCGGGGCAAAGCCCGGGGAGGCCGCATCCTGACCATCCGGTCACATTCCGGCTTGTCCGGGGATATGTTCCTTGCCGGGCTGCTGCGCATGACGGAACTCGGCGAGGCGGAAACGAACAGGCTGCTTGCCGCCGTGCTGCCCGAGCTCGCCGGGACCGTGCGCCTGACGAGGCGGCAGGTGAACCGTATCGGCGGCTGGTTCGCGGACGTGTCGCTTCCCCACCAGCACGAACACCGCACCCTTGAGGATATTCTTGGGATCATCGCCGGGAGCGGCATGGACGATGAGCCGAAGCGCTTGGCCTCGGATACGTTCACGTTGCTGGCGAAGGCTGAAGCCGCCGTGCACGGCATGAAGCCGGAGGCCGTCCGTTTTCATGAGGTCGGCGCGCTGGACAGCATCCTGGACATTTGTATGGCCTGCGTCCTGTTCACGCGGCTCTCGCCCGCGCGGTTTGTGGTCAGCCCCCTGCCCATTGCGGACGGTGAGGTCGTTTGCGCCCACGGCGTCATACCCGTTCCGGCTCCTGCGGTACTGGAACTGCTCGAAGGCATTCCCGTCCGTCCGTTCTCCGGCGAAGGCGAAACCGTGACGCCCACAGCCATCGCCCTGCTTCGCAGCCTTGGAGCGACGTTCGGGCCGTGGCCCGCCATGCTGGTGGAAAGACGGGCTCTGGTCTACGGGTCGCGTGTTTTCGCCAATGCGCCCAACGGGACGATCTTCGCCTGTGGTACGGAGCTTGAAGGCTGATTCAGCCGTATCGGTGAACGGGGTTTCCGGCATTTTTTTGTAAGTGTATGAGGGTATTGCCGTGATGGATTCAAGTATGACCGCCGCGTCTCCGGACGAAACCGCGCTCCTGCCGCGTCTTGAAAGCGTCCTCGGCGTCCTCGCGGCAGGGAACCGTTTTGCTTTGGCCTACTCGGGTGGGCTGGACAGCCGTTTTCTCGCTCATGCGGCCCAGCGGTTCGGCTTCGAGCCCGTACTGCTGCACATCGTCGGACCGCACATTCCCCCGGAAGAGACGGACTACGCGCGTCATTGGGCGGCCTCCCGGGAGCTCGCCTATGAGGAACTTCCCGCCGATCCATTGGATTTAGCTTTGGTGGCTTCCGGGGATCGCCGCCGTTGTTATGCGTGCAAGCGTAACCTGTTTTCCTTGCTGAAAGCTCGAACCGACCTTCCCCTGTGCGACGGTACGAACGCTTCCGATGCGGGGCAGTACCGCCCCGGCATACGGGCCGTCGAGGAACTCGGCATCCTGTCCCCGCTGGCTTCCGCCGGCCTGACCAAGGCGGACATCCATCGGTGCGCCGCACTGACGGGAATGGAAGATCCGGAGCAGAAAGCCCGGCCTTGCCTGCTGACGCGGCTCCCGTACGGCATGAAGCCGGAGCGTTCCCTGCTCGCGGGGCTTGCCGCCGGTGAGCGGGCCGTTCATGGTGTGTTCGCCTCGGCCGGACTGCCCGGGCCGGATTTCCGTCTGCGTCTCGTCGATGCGGAACGGCTGGAATTGCACGTCCTGCCGGAGCCCGCCCTTGCTCCCGGCCTTTGTGCCGAGCTGGCCCGCCGCATTGCCGAAGCCGCTCCCCAGCTTCCGCCTCCCCGTGTGGTCAGGGTGGAAATGCTTTCCGGCTTTTTCGACAGGGCCTGAGCCGTTTTCCTCCTCCCGCGCCTCTGGGATCTCCTTGCTTTTCTGTCGCCCTGTCTCTGGGAAGCGTTGCCGGACATTGTCCGTATCTCGTGCCGTGTCCTTCAATGGTACACCTTCATGTATTTTCCTCAGATGTGCGCCCGCGTGTCCGAAGAGACAGCTATAGGCTCTTGCAGAGGGGAGGGAAGAGAGGATCAGGCAAAAAATGGGTAGAATCGTATCTACTCACAGAGGTTCGGAGGCAGTATATCTGATTCATGGAATTGTTGATCCGTATGGATGGAATACACAGCTGAAAGTTCGAAACGGACAAGAGAGGATTGTTATGAGCAAGGCACTGGAAATCGATTCGTCCAGAAGAAGTCTGCTGAAATATACGGTCGCCGGGCTGCTTGCCGGGTTCGGAGGCCGTTTGTTGCCGTATGTTTCGTCGGCCTATGCCGCCACGGAGGGCGGAGCCAAGGCGTTGGTCGTCTACTATTCCCGTTCCGGCAACACGCGCGCCGTCGCCGAGGCCATTCATGCGGCGGTCGGCGGGGATATTGTGGAACTTCAACCGGTGACGCCGTATCCCGAGGCGTACCGTGCGACCACGGATCAGGCGAAGCAGGAACTGGCGTCGGGCTACAAGCCGCCTTTGAAGAACAGGATCGGGCACATCGAGGCGTACGACGTCGTTTTCGTGGGATCGCCCAACTGGTGGGGCACTGTAGCCGGGCCGGTGAGGACGTTCCTGTCCGAGTACGATTTGGCGGGCAAGCGGATTGCCCCGTTCATCACGCATGAGGGCAGCGCGCTGGGCCGCAGCGTTGCGGACATCAAGACGTTTTGCCCGAAGGCGGTTGTTCTGGACGGGCTTGCCGTCAGGGGAAGCCGGGCCGCTTCCGCGCAAGGCGAGGTGGCCGCGTGGCTTCGCAAGATCGGCATGGGAAAATAACCTTTTCGTTGAGAGGAATGGCATGAGCAAAAATATACTGATACTGTCGGGGAGCCCCAGAAAGGGCGGCAATTCCGATATATTGTGTGATCGCTTCATGGAAGGCGCGCGGGAATCCGGCCATCGGGCCGAAAAGGTTTTCCTCCGCGACAAAAACATCGGCTATTGCATCGGCTGTGAAGCCTGCCACCAGAACAACGGCGTCTGCGTGCAGAAGGACGATATGGCCGAGATTCTGGGAAAGATGATCGCCGCTGACGTGATCGTCATGGCGACGCCGGTGTATTTCTATACGATGGATGCGCAGATGAAGACGCTTATTGATCGGTGCGTCGCCCGGTATACGGAAATCAGCAACAAGGCGTTTTACTTCATCGCCACCGCCGCCGACGGCGAAAAGCGGTCGCTGGAGAGGACCATCGAAGGGTTCCGCGGGTTCCTGTACTGTCTGGAAGGCGCGCAGGAAAAGGGCATCGTTTACGGATCGGGCGCATGGAAAAAAGGCGATATCAAGGAAAGCCCGGCTCTGAATGAGGCATACGAAATGGGGCGGCACGCATAAGTTCCGGTATGCCGATTCTGTGCGGCGTCCCGGTTGCGGCTGGACGGCGGCCGAATGGAGCGTCTCTCCCTATCCTTCCTCCATATAAGGACACCCGCTCGGATTGACTGAGCGGGTGTTCTTATATGGAGGTTGGTTCCCCCGGCGGCCGCCCGGAGGAATGGGCGAGTGTGCCGCCGGGGGGACCCCAAATCGCACCGGGCGGGGGAAGGGGGATCATCCTTTGCCCGGTGCGTTGGGGACGGGGAAATTACAGGGAACCGTAGACGAGCCGGTTGCCCACCAAGGTCGCCAGAATCGGGATGTCCCTGATGCGTTCGGGCGCGATTTCAAGCGGGTTCTCGCCGAGGATGACCATATCGGCGAGCTTGTCGGGCTCGAGGCTGCCCTTCATGCGTTCTTCATGGAACTGGTAGGCGCCCCATATGGTGACGCTTTTCAGGGCATCCAGCACAGATACGGTCTGATCCTCGCCGAGCACCTTGCCGTTGCCGGTGAGCCGGTTGACCGCCGACCAGACGGAGAGCAGCGGATCCATAGGCGTGACGGAGGTGTCGTTGTGGGAAGTGAAGGGGATGCCGCGTTTCAGGGCGCTCCGCAGCGGATCGATCCGGGATGCGCGGGCTTTCCCGAGGAAGATGTCCCGATGGCGGTCGCCCCAGTAATAGGTGTGTACGGTGAAGAAGGACGGAACCACGCCGAGCCGTTCGATGCGGTCGAGCTGATCCTCGCGGACGGTCTGGCAATGGATGATGATGTGCCGCGCGTTGGCCCGGGGGTACGCCTTTTGCGCTTCCTCAAAGGCGTTGAGGATGTCTTCGATGCCCGCGTCGCCGTTGCCGGATGGCGACCTGCCAGCCCTCTTCGTGGTAGCAGGTAACGATGTTGACGAGTTCACGGGGATTGTAGATGGGGTATCCGCGCCATGACCCGTCGGAGATGGCGTCCGGCAGCGAATGGTAGGGATTGCTCAGATAGCCGGTGTACCCTTGGAGGCTCCCGTCCTGAAACAGTTTCACAGCGCCCATGCTGAGCAGGCCGTCCTTGGTCAGGGGCGTGCCGCATTGCACGGTGGGGGCCAGCGAGAAGTCGAACCAGCCGTGCTTGGGCAGAAGCTGGACGCGGTTTTTGAGCATCCCCCGTTTGTGGGCGGTCATGTAGTTTTTCCACATGGCCGTGGTGACGCCGCCGTCGTGGGCGGTCGTCACGCCCTTGGCGACATAGTCGTCGGTAGCCCGTTCCACCGCGCCGAGCCATTTTTCCTCGGTCATCTGCGGGGAGGCTGCCAGAACCATCTCCATTGCGGCGGGTTCCTCCACCAATCCGGTGAGGCGGCCGTTGCCGTCATGCCGGAACACGCCGCCGTCCCCGCCGCCCCGGCACCCCCCGCCCGACGGATTCAGGGTTTCATCCGTGATCCCGGCTGCCTCAAACGCCTTGCTGTTGCACAGGGCCAGATGCCCGGAGATGTGGCGCAGGAACAGCGGGTGATCCGGGGCCATCGCGTCCAGTTCGGCAAGCGTGAAATGCCGCTCTTCGGCAACGGCGGTATCGTCATACCCCGCGCAGAGTAGCCATTCCCCGGCGGGCATACCCGAAAGGGCTTCGCGTACCTTGTGGCGGATGTCGCCGTGCGTCCTCACGTCCCCGATGGGATGGGAATTCACGTCGAGATAGTATTTGTTGTACATGCCCGCGCGCATGAAATGGCTGTGGCAGTCGTAGAAGCCCGGCATCATGAACCGCCCGCCGAGATCGACGATGCGGGTTTCCGGGCCCTGGAACGGGGCCACTTCGGCTTCCGAGCCCACGGCAAGGATGGTTTCGCCGGATACGGCAAGGCAGGAAATGATGGAGCAGCGGGAATCCATCGTCAGGATGGTGCCGTTCCGGTAGATGTGAGTCGCTTGTTGCATGGCTGGCCTCATAAGTGTTGCGGGATCAGGCGGCGCTGGCGGCGCGGTACTTCTTCCATTCCTTCCAGAGCAGGTTGAACAGGATGAAGAGGCTGATGGCGAGGAACGACGCGCAGACAGGACGGGTGAAGAATACGGAGAAATCCTGATTGGAGATGCTGAGCGCCCTGCGGAAGTTGGTTTCGATGATCCCGGAGAGGATCATGGCGAGGAGCAGGGGGGCGAGCGGGAAGCGCGCCTTGGTCATGATGTAGCCGAGCAACCCGAAACCGGCCATGACGGCGAGGTCGAAGTTGGAGTTGTTCAGGGCGTAGCCGCCCACCACGCACAGGGTGGTGACGAGGGGCATGAGGATGCCGCCGGGAATGAGCACGACCTTGGCGAATAGGCGCACCGCGTAGTAGCCCAGAAGCAGCATGAAGACGTTGGAGACGAACAGGGCGATGAAAATGCTGTAGACGAGCGTGCCCTGTTCCTGGAACAGCAGCGGACCGGGAGTCATGCCTTGGATCATAAGCGCGCCGAGCATGATCGCCGTGACCACGTCGCCGGGCACGCCGAGGGTCAGCAAGGGGATGAGCGCGCCGCCGGTGACGGCGTTGTTGGCGGATTCCGTGGCCGCGATGCCTTCAATGGAGCCCTTGCCGAAAAGTTCAGGATGCTTTGAATGGCGCTTGGTTTCGCTGTAGGCCGCGAATGAGGCCGTGCCCGAGCCCGTGGCCGGGACGATGCCGATGAACGTGCCGATGATCGAGCCGCGGAGCAGGGCGGCCCGGTTTGTCCAGATTTCGGAAAGGGGCATACGCTTGCGCGAGATTTCGGCAGTGGAGAGCTTGCGGCCCATGAACACGTCTTCAACCGTGATCAGCACTTGCGACAGGGCGTACAGGCCGACGAGCGCCGGGACGAGGGATACGCCGTTGATGAGGTCTGGCGAGTCGAAGGTCATGCGCAGGTTGCCGGAAAGCGGGTCCATGCCGATCATGGAGATGAGCATGCCGAGCAGCGCCGCGATGCAGCCCTTGAGCAGCGCGCCTTCGGACAGCGTCGCCACAATGGTCAGGCCGAAGATGCCGAGGGAGAAATATTCCGGGGCGCTGAAGTCGAGGGCGAAGTGTGCGAGCTGGGGGGCGACCGTGGCCAGCACAAGGCAGGAGAAGATGCCGCCGATGAAGGAGGCGATGGTGGTCATTTCGAGCGCCTTGAGCGATTCCCCGCGGGCGGTGAACTGCGGCCCTTCGAGCATGGTCGCGGCGGCGGCCGCCGTGCCCGGAGTGCCGACGAGGATGGCGGTGATGCTGCCCGCGTAGATGGCCCCGCAGTACATGCCGAGCAGGGAGGAAAAGGCGATGACGGCGGGGAAGCCGAAGGTCAAGGGAATGAGCAGGGCCACGCCCATGACGGCGGTGAGGCCGGGCAGCGCGCCGAAGACGATGCCGAGCGCCACGCCGATGAAGTTGGCGACGAGGGCTTCCAGACTACAGGCCGAACTGAAGGCTGTCATGAACATATCGAACATGGAGTACCGCCTTTTTAGGGAAGAGGGACTTTGAAGAAGATGGCGAACACGGCATACAGGAAGGCTGATATCCCTGCGGAAATAAGAGAGATGTAGAAGGGATTGCGGTATCCAGTCAGCACCTGCGCCCCAGAGAGGAAAACCAGCGTGGAGATGACGAAGCCCGTGCCTTCGGGCCACTCGGCGTCGTAGGCGTATTCCCCGAGGAAAATGAACCCGATGACATAGATGAGGATCCACGCGGCCATCAGTCCGATTTTGACGGCGAGCTTCCTTTCAGGCCAGCAGGCCGCGCTTTCATCCCTGCCCAAGACGGCCCTTGCCACGAGGACAAGCGAGAGCAGGGCCAAGGCGATCGTGACGCCCATCGGGAACGAACCCGCCGAGAAGAAGTCGAGCGCTGCGGGTTCCGGGATCAAGTGTATCTGGTATCCCATGACGCAGCAGAAGGCGAGCAGCGCCAAGCCGATAAAGAAATCCGTCTTATTTTTCATGAAGCGACCCCTCGTCGTGAAAAGGAAGGGCGGGGCGCACCCGCGCTCCGCCCCGGTATTCGTTAGTCAAGCGACTTGCGCCCGGCCAGCACTTCGTCGGCGAGGTCCGAGGACGACTGGATAAGCTGTCCGAATTCCTTGGCGGGGAGATACCCGGCATCAAGGCCGATTTTGTTGAATTTTTCGATGACTTCGGGGTCCTTCATGGCCTTTTCGATGAGGGGTTCGAGCGCGGCGATGCGATCGTCCTTGACCTTGCTGGACACCACGAGGCCGTGCCACGCGCCGAGATCGATCCATTTCTCGTCCGCGGGGGTCATCTTGTCGGCGTACAGTTCGCGGAAGGTTGGCGTATTGGGCAGATCGGCGCGGCGTTCCTTGCGGGAGATGGCGATGACGTTGAAGTCGCCGGAGTTGGCATAAGGCAGGATGTTGGCCGGGACCTGGAAGCCGGCGGTGATGTGCTTGCCGAGCAGGGCGGTGCTCACTTCATGGCCGCTGGTATAGGCGGTATGGCGGATCTTGAGATCGCCGTGGAAGCGGTCGGTCAGCTTCGTCATGTACAGGCGTTGCGTGGAGATGGAGCCGGTAGTCCCGTAGACGGTCCCATCGGGGTTCTTTTCCGCGGCCTGGAGGAATTTTTCCCACGTGTCGATGCCGGAGCTCTTGTTGGTGCTCAGCACGCATTCCATGCTGGCGATGTGGGCGACGGGCTTGATGTTCTTGAGGGTATACCCCACGTTGGTCAGCTTGGGGGTGGTGGCGAGGGCGCTGAAGCCGGGGAAGGCGAGGGTATAGCCGTCGGGACGGGCGCGGAGCATTTCATTGATGCCGATGGCCTGTGCGCCGCCGGGCTTGTTCACGACGTTGATGGTGATGTTGTAGTTCTGCTGGAAGTAGTCGGCGAGGATGCGCGCCGCGATGTCGACGCCGCCTCCGGGGCCGAAGGGCACGATGATGTTGATGGGCTTGTCGTAGGGGTATTCCGCCCGGGCATCCGTGTTGCCGCCGATAAACAGGGAACAGGCGATGAGCAACGAGGCGATGATGCTTTTCTTCATGGCAACTCCATCCTTCTGATTGTGTGGGGGACATGGGCAGGGGACTGCCCCTTCCAGCGCGCCGACGGCATTGTGCCGAAAGGCTCTTGAGAGACATTATATCAAGAAATATGCCAGCCCATTTGAAGGGAAATCGCCGTTTATTGGTATATGGAAAGGGAAAAAAGCGGCATTGGCTGTAACAAAAATGTTACGCCATACCATATTTGTTAACTTTTTGTATCAATATTGTTACTCGAAATGTTCCGCATTTGTTTCCGCAAGCCCTTGAAGCTTGCGCCACAACGTCATCCGGCTGATGCCGAGAAGGTGGGCGGCCTTGCCCATATCCCCTCCGCACCGGGCGACGGCTTGCCGGATGAACCGGGCCTCTTCCCGCGCCATGTGGCTCCTGAGGGTAAGAGGCGGCAAATCCTCGGGCTCTTGGGGGAGGCTCGGCGTTATGGGGGACTCCTCCAGAGGCGGATCTTCCCATAGGGACAAAAGCAATTGTTCCCAGTCCGTCACTTCCGCCATGTGGTTGGCTACGATCGCCATGCGTTCCATGAGGCTGAGCAGTTCGCGGATGTTGCCGGGCCACGGATGGCGCAGCAGGGGCCGCTCAAGCTGGGAGACGAGCAGGCTTTCCGCCGGAGGCTCGTCGAGATGTTCCCTCAGATGGGAAACGGCGAGATCCACAATGTCCTCAAGCCTCTCCCTGAGTGGCGGGAGGCGCAAAGAGAGCACGTTGAGGCGGTAAAAGAGGTCCGCCCGGAACCGTTCCTCTGCCACAAGCTGGCGGAGATCCTGATGCGTGGCGCACAGGACGCGTACGTCGAGGGGGATCACCTGCGTCCCGCCCACGCGTACCAATTCCCGTTCCTGAAGCACGCGCAGCAGCCGCCCCTGAAGGGTAAGCGGCAAGTCCCCGATTTCGTCGAGGAACAGGGTTCCGGTGTGGGCCAGCTCGAACATGCCCGCCTTGCCCTGACGCCTCGCGCCGGTAAACGCGCCTTCCTCATAGCCGAAAAGTTCGCTTTCCAGCAGCCCTTCGGGGATGGCGGCACAGTTCACGGCCACGAACGGCTTGTCTTTGCGCAGGCTGGCGGCGTGGATGCTTTGGGCGAACAGCTCCTTGCCCGTGCCGGATTCCCCGCAGATGAGCAGGTTGGCGTCCGTGGAGGCGTAGAGTACGCCAAGCTCTTTGAGATGCCGCACGTGCGGGGAGCGGGTACGGATGTCCCCAAACGAGTAGCGCGTGGTAAAACCTTTTGATTTTAGTTTGTTGCGGAGCTTTGCCTCCGCTTTGTAGATGCGCCGGGCGTCGGATATGGAGCAGACCGTCCCCACGTTCTGCCCTTGGAAAAGGATGGGCACGCGGTTGATGACGAGGGTGGTGCCCCGGATGTCGTGGACGCGCCCATGTTCCGCCTTGTCGCCCGCCAGCGTGCCGGGAGAGAAGACGCCGGGCATAACGGTCCGGATGTGCTCTCCGAGGGCTTCTTTTTTCGCGCAGTTGAGGAGGGATTCCGCCGAGGGGGTGATGAGGTTCACTTTGCCCTGTGCGTCGTACACCACGATGCCCTCGTCGATGGCGTCGAGGATGGCTCCGAAGCGCGCGGTGCGCTGGCGTTCGGACCGGCGGGCGCGGGCGACGTTGACCGCCTCAAGGAGCGTCCGCTTGGCGGATATTTCGCCGTCGATGATCTCAAGCGTGGGGAACCCCGCTGCGGTGGCCCATTGGCATACGAGCGTCCCGCGTGCGACGAAGAGCTCCACGTCGGCGGGGTCCAGCTGGATGAGCCGGAGGTGCATCTCGTTTTTGGAGCCGTAAAGGTGTTCCTTGATTCTCATGCCAAGGGCTTTTTCCACGCTGGAGAGACCGGGCAGCGGGGTGGAGTACCGAAAGAACGCGACGTTGCGGACATGCCCCGCATAGGGCTGGAGCGCCTGCAGGAGATCCCATGCGGAGAAGTCGATGGGCACGACGGGTATGGAGGAATTCTGTTTGACGACGTCCACGGTGACGCCGCGGCTGAGGACGACGTCGCAGGTATCCGGGGAGAGGCGTTTCGCCGCTTCGATGGCCTCATCGAAGGCCAGATCCATGAATTTGATGCGGCAGCGCAGATCTTTGGCGACCTGTCTGAAAATCCGGGCATCGAGGCCCTTGTAGGGCGCGATGAGGGTCATTTGAAATTCGTACTGCGGGAGCATCTCTTTTCCCCGTGCGTCCTGCCTCGTTCCCCGGCGCCGGGATGTGAGGGGTAGGAACGCTTTTTGCTTATGGACGGGTGGCATCCGGGCCTGAGCCCGGTTTACAACATTCAACACAAAGGAACCTGTTATGCGATTCAAGACACTGTTTGCAGTATGCGCGCTTTTCGGCAGCCTGTTTCAGTCGTCGCCCTCCCTGTCCGAAACCCTCCGTACGGCATGGCTTGGCGAGCACGAGGCGTTTTTGACATGGTACGCAAAGGAAAAAGGCTGGGACAAGGAAGCCGGATTGGACATCATCATGCTCCGGTTCGATTCCGGCAAGAGCCTCATCGAAAACGTCAGGGCCTACGATTGGGCCATCGCCGGTTGCGGGGCGGTTCCCGCCATGCAGGCCACCATGAGCGATCAGGTGGAAGTGATTGCCATCGCCAACGACGAATCTTCGGCCAACATGATCCTGACCCGCCCCGATAGCCCGATCCTTGCGGAAAAGGGATTCAATCCCGATTTCCCGAATGTCTTCGGGACGCCCGAATCCGTCAAGGGCAAGCTCATCCTGTGCCCCAAAAAAACGTCGGCCCGCTATCTGCTCGACAAATGGCTCGCCGCGCTCGGGCTTGAGGAGAAGGACGTCAAGATCGAGGAACTGGAACCGACACCCGCCCTCGGCGCGTTCAAGAACGGGTACGGCGATATCCTCGCCGTCTGGTCGCCGTTCACCCGCGAGGCCGAAACGCTCGGGTTCAAAGTCGCGGCGCATTCGCAGGATTGCGGTGCAACGCAGCCCGTACTCCTTGTCGCGGATCGCGCGTTCACGGAAAAGAATCCGGACGCCGTGCGTGCGTTTTTGAAAGTCTACCTGCGGGTTGTGGATGAGATCAAGGCGCAGGGCCCGGAAACATTGGCTCCAGCCTATGTCCGCTTCGCGGAGGCGTGGATGGGCAAAAAGTTTTCCGAGGCCGACGCCATTGCCGAACTGCGGGAACATCCCGTCTTTTCGCTGGAGGAGCAGCTTGCCCTGTTCGGGGAAGATGGGGAAAGCCCGCTGAAGGCATGGCTGGCCGAGATTGCGGCCTTTTCCGAGAAGATGAATCCCGACACGGCGCATCGGCACGCCACGCCCGAAGCCGTCTCGGACCGCTTCCTCAAGGCGCTCAAGTAATCCTCCGAAGACATGGGAAGAAGGCTTTTGCGGCGTTTCCGCAGAGGACTTTCGGATGCGGCGATTCCGTTTCACCCGGCTTTCCGGCGCTTTTACCCGGAACCGGGTGAAACGGCAACAGAAACGCAATGGGGACTGCCTCTTTCCCGTTACACCAGCGTGAAAACGCCTCCCACCCCGGTTCAGGGGCGGGAGGCGTTTTCATGTGTGGGGCTCAATGGAAAAACTTTTCCCGTATAGGGAGGATGCCCCCGTTTCCCCGTTCGGAAAGGGAAAGATGGAAGTTGCCGTCAAGGTTGAACGATTAGCCGGCCCGTTTCCCCATCCGGAGAGGGAAAGAGCCCGGAGGGGCATTCCGGGCTCGGCGGGTCCGGATGGAAGGGGTTACTTCCAGAGGGGCTTGCCGCAGGCCTTCAGGTAGGCGTTGATGGTTTCCTTGCCGCCTACGAAGTCGGCCATTTCAGGCCAGACCTTTTCCATCGCGGCCTTTTTCCACACGTCTTCGTCTTCCAGCTGCGAGACTTGGAGGCCGTTGTCGATGAGGTATTTCTTGGCCGCGTCAGCTTGCTCGATCTGGTACTTGAGCACTTTTTCCTGCGCGTATTTGCCCGCATCTATCAGCAGTTTCTGCATTTCGGGGGTCATCTTCTTAAACACGCGTTCGCTGATGACCAGAGGCT